>ERZ779737.6-NODE-6-length-210773-cov-20.837024_pt1 | contig 210773 bp, 175 predicted proteins | sample MGYA00511889_ERZ779737 | MGnify/ENA primary metagenome ERZ779737 (study PRJEB29588, sample SAMEA2163575) | human gut metagenome | biome: human gut; feature: human-associated habitat; material: faeces | place: Denmark | collected 2008/2010 ...
CAAATTTCTCCATGATTGAAAAAATTCCTCCAAAAGGTGTGAGTTTCTCAGATTTAATTTGTATTTTTGCCATGTCATATTAGAGTTTTGCTTGTTTTCTTTTTGCAACACTAAGATAAGTGAAAATTCTGACATGGCAAAATCCTGGGCAACTTTTTGTTGCTCAGGAACTTATAAATAAAGTTAAATTATAGTGTTGCGGAATTAAGGTTTAATATTAAAAACAACCAATTTAAACAACCAAGGTATTATGAACGACAGATATGAGTTGAACAAAAATTTAGCTCAGATGCTCAAAGGCGGCGTCATCATGGACGTCACCACACCTGAACAGGCCAAGATTGCAGAACAGGCAGGAGCGGCAGCCGTAATGGCCCTAGAACGGATTCCTGCGGACATACGTGCCGCCGGAGGAGTATCCCGCATGAGCGACCCCAAGATGATCCGCGGTATCCAGAATGCTGTCAGCATACCCGTCATGGCCAAGGTCCGTATCGGACATTTCGTCGAGGCCCAGATTCTCCAGGCTCTGGAGATAGACTACATCGACGAGAGCGAGGTTCTTTCCCCCGCTGACGGAGTCTACCATATAGACAAGACCAAGTTCCGTGTGCCTTTCGTATGCGGCGCGAAGAATCTCGGCGAGGCCCTTCGCCGTATCGCAGAGGGAGCTTCGATGATCCGTACCAAGGGCGAGCCCGGCACCGGTGACGTGATACAGGCCGTAACCCACATGCGCAGCATGATGCGCGACATCCGCCGCCTCCAGGCCCTCCCCGAGGACGAACTGTACAACGAGGCAAAGGAACTGGAAGTTCCCTATGACCTGGTCAAATACGTTCACGAGAACGGCAAACTGCCTGTAGTCAATTTCGCTGCCGGCGGAGTGGCCACACCTGCTGACGCCGCACTCATGATGCAGCTGGGTGCCGAGGGAGTGTTCGTCGGCTCCGGCATCTTCAAGTCCGGTAACCCCGAGAAGAGGGCAAAGGCCATCGTCAACGCCGTGACCAACTACAACGACGCCGCACTGCTGGCCGAGGTATCCACCGACCTGGGCGAGGCCATGGTGGGCATCAACGAGGAGGAGATCACCATTCTGATGGCTGAGAGAGGCAAGTAATCCGTAAAACACAATGCACAGAATAGGCATTTTAGCTCTGCAAGGGGCCTTCCTCGAGCATGCACAGATGTTGGAAGGCCTCGGTGCGGAGCACTTTGAGATACGGCAGCTGAGCGATCTGGAGAAACCGATGGACGGACTCATCCTGCCAGGCGGGGAGAGCACGGCGATGGGCAAGCTGATGGACTGTCTGGACATGCTGCAGCCGCTCAAGGACCTGATCAACGGAGGCCTTCCGGTATTCGGTACCTGCGCAGGCATGATACTGCTGGCAAAGGATCTGGGCGACGAGCCGCGCCGTTTCCTGCAGACCATGGACATCCGCGTATTGCGCAACGCCTACGGCCGGCAGCTCGGAAGTTTCTTCACCCGCAGCACCTTCGCAGAGATGGAGGACATACCGATGACCTTTATCCGCGCCCCTTACATAGAGAAAGTCACAGCTCCCGACGTAGAGGTCCTGGCGACAGTGGACGGCCATATCGTAGCCGCCCGCCAGCGCAATATGCTCGCCACCTCCTTCCACCCGGAGCTCAACGATGACCGGCGCATACACCGCTGGTTCATAGAGCATCTGATCGAAAAGCCGGAATAATCCTCCGGCTTTTATTACTTATTTCAACGCAATGGGCAACATTACAATCCGACTGGAACAGACATCCGATTACCGTGAGACAGAAGAGGTCGTAAGGGAGGCCTTCTGGAACGTCTATTCGCCCGGATGCACTGAGCACTACCTGCTGCACACTATGCGCGGGTCATCCGACTTCGTACGGGAACTGGACTTCGTCGCCGAGTCGGGCGGCAGAATCATAGGAGCAGCCGTTTCTCAGAAAGGGTATATCCTTGGCGACGACGGCAACCGGTACGGAGTTCTGACACTGGGTCCCATAGCCGTGCTGCCGTCTTTCCAGCACCGGGGAACCGGACGGGCGCTGATAGAGCGCACCCGTGCAGCCGCTGCGGACAAGGGATACCGCGCCATCCTGCTCTGCGGAGACCCTGAATACTACCGGAATGTCGGTTTCACCGCCGCGGAGCACTACGGAATACGCACGTCCGGGAACAGATACGCGGCCGCCCTGCACGCATGTCCGCTATACAGGAACGCACTGCAGGGACTTGCCGGACGATACTTCGAGGACGACATCTATCTTGTAGACGAGACCAAGGCTGCACTGTTCGACAAGCAGTTCCCGCCCAAAGAGATGCTCTCGGGCACTCCATCACAGCAGCGTTTCAAGGAAGTTTCCGCCATGGTGAAAGAATATCCCGGAAAATATTTCTGAGAAATTTGTATATTCGCAAAGTAAAAACCTAAGAAAAGCCTATCGAATATGCAGACACTGTCCGACATCATCGCTTCCATCGCCTCTTTCCTGTGGGGATGGCCGCTCATCATCCTGCTTCTCGGAACCCATATTTACCTGACAATAAGACTCAGATTCCCCCAGCTGAAAATATTCAAGGCCATCAGGCTGTCTGTGACCAAGGACAAGACCGAACACGGGGATGTAAGCCAGTTCGGGGCGCTTGCCACGGCACTGGCGGCTACCATCGGCACCGGCAATATCGTGGGAGTGGCCACGGCCATCACCCTCGGAGGCCCGGGCGCCGTGCTGTGGTGCTGGCTCACCGGCGTGTTCGGCATGGCCACCAAATATTCGGAAGCCCTGCTCGCCGTCAAGTACAGGGTCAGGATCAAGAAGGACGGGCACATCCTCGGCGGCCCGATGTATGCTCTCGAACGCGGTCTGAAGGCCAAATGGCTGGGCGTGCTTTTTGCCGTCTTCGCCGTCGTGGCCTCGTTCGGTATAGGCAACATGGTACAGTCCAACGCCATCTCCATGCTTCTGGACGAGAACCTCAGCATTCCCCCGGTCGTGACCGGCATAATCATAACCGTGCTTACCGCACTGGTGGTGCTGTTCGGCATCAAGGGCATCGCCAAAGTATGCACATGGCTCGTACCGTTCATGGCCCTCTTCTACATCATAGGCTGCATTATCATCCTGTGCGTCAACTTCGAGTACCTCGGAGAGACCATCAGGGTCATAGTCACCTCCGCCTTTTCGCCTCAGGCAGCAGGCGGCGGATTCGTAGGCTCGACCATCATGACCGCCTGCCGTTTCGGTATCGCCCGCGGCCTCTTTTCCAATGAGTCCGGCCTCGGCTCAGCCCCTATCGCAGCCGCAGCGGCCCAGACCCGCAACCCTGTCCGCCAGGCCCTTGTGTCCTCCACCGGAACTTTCTGGGATACGGTCGTGGTATGCGCCATGACAGGACTCGTACTGGTCAGCTGCGTCATTGCCCCCAACGGCATAGACTCCGCAAGCGAGACCCTGACGACCCAGGCCTTCGGCATCATACCGGTAGCCGGACCGATTATCCTCAGCGTCGGCATTGTAACCTTCGCCTTCTCCACCATCCTCGGCTGGTCCTACTACGGCGAGCGCTGCATCGAGTACCTCGGAGGCCGCAAGGCTACATTTGTCTACCGCATCCTCTTCATCATCGGCATTTTCATAGGAGCCGTAGCCAACCTGTCGATAGTCTGGAACCTCGCCGACATGATGAACGCCCTGATGGCCATCCCGAACCTCATTTCCCTGCTCCTGCTCTCCGGAGTCCTCGTCAAGGAAACCCGCTACTACCTCTGGGAGAAGCGGCTCGACGAATACTCCAAGGACGAAATCCCGACAATAGATAAATAATTATATATTTGCAGCCGCTTAAGACTGCTGACATGATAAAGGCACTGTTTTTCGACATAGACGGCACACTGGTAAGTTTCAAGACTCATTCGGTGCCGGCATCCACTGTGGAGGCGCTGACCGCTGCGCACGAGAGAGGTGTGAGAATATTCATCTCCACCGGCCGGCCGGCACCGCTTATCAACAATCTCGACCCGATAGAGCACCTCATCGACGGCTACATCACTGTCAACGGCGCTATCTGCACCGTCGGCGGGGAGACCATATCACGCACCCCCATTGACCCCGAGGACGTCAGGACCATCATCGGTGCCGCAGACAGCTGGGGCATCCCGACGCTGATCGTGGGCGAAGACCGGGCGATAGTACACAACCACCGCCCGATCGTAGACCGGATATTCGGCCAGATGCTGGATATCAAAGGGCTGGACATGCACACCTCTACGGAGGAAATGCTCTCCCGCCCCATTTACCAGCTGACCCCATTCTTCGACGAAGGGCAGGAAGCAGCCGTGGATCCGCTGCTCAGGCATGCCGAGTCGGCCCGCTGGTGCCCATATTTTTCCGATGTGATATCCTCGGACGCCGACAAAGGCCGCGGCATGGAGATAATCGCCGGACATACAGGCATAGAGCTGTCTGAGTGCATGGCATTCGGAGACGGAGGCAACGACATATCCATCCTGCGCCGGGCCGGAACAGGGGTGGCCATGGGCAATGCGGGGGTAACTGTCAAGAACGCCGCCGACTACGTAACGGACAGCATCGACAGCGACGGAGTCTCCAGGGCTCTCAGACATTTCGGCATCATAGCATAACTTTCAGAGAACAAGGCAAAGACAATGGACAACAAAAAAGATTTCGCAAAAGTGTTCATGATTGCCGGAAGCGAGCCACTCGGCTGCTGCGGCATTCAGGCAGACATCAAGGCAGTATCGGCATGCGGAGGATTCGCAGCCGGAGCCACCACCCTTCTGGTGGACATGAATACCACCCATGTCAAGGGCATCCACACCATCCCTGTGGACATCATACTGAACCAGAGCCGGGACTTCCTGGACGATGTGGGAGCTGACTGCATCAAGACAGGCATGCTCTACGAGAAGCAGATAGTGGAGGCAGTGGCCGGCCTGCTGCGGGAGTATCCCGACGTGCCGAAGGTCATCGACCCGGTGATGGTAGACTCGGGCGGCAGGGCCCTCATCCAGCAGGAATCCATAGACGCCTACCGCAAGCTGCTTTTCCCCCAGGCCGAGATCATCACCCCCAACATCCACGAGGCCCGCGTGCTGGCCGGCGAGACCATCACCCTCGACAACGTGGACAGGCTCATCCGGAAGATATCGGAGGCCGGCTGTTCTGTGATCATCAAGTCGATACCCGACGGGGAAAACCTCATCGACGTGCTCTACAACCGCCGCAACGACACCGTCAGACGTTTCTCCAAGCGCCATATAGACACCCGCAACGTCAACGGCACAGGCGACACATTCGGCTCGGCAATAGCCACTTACATTGCGAGAAAGTACGACCTCGACGCAGCTGTGGAAAGGGCGGAGATATTCATCAACGAATCCATATTCAACGGCTCCTGCTACCGCTTCGGACCCGGCTACGGTCCCGTCCACCCCTTCTACCGCACTGTAGACTTCTTCGAGAAGGAAGACAGAAGCTACTCCTTGAAATAAAGCCTCTTGACCCTGCGGGAGATGCTAGTGAGCACCTCGTAGGGGATAGTTCCGAGCTTGTCGGAGATTTCGGTCACAGGTATGTCACGGCCGAATATCTCCACCTCGTCCCCGACCCTGGCTCCGGTGCCGGTCACATCCAGCATGCAGGCATCCATACAGATATTGCCTACCACCGGCACCCTCTGCCCGCGGACCATCATCTCCCCTACCCCGCAGCTCAGATGACGGTCCAGTCCGTCGGCATAGCCCACCGGAATCACCGCGATATCCGAATCCCGCGTCACCCGGCCCTTCCGTCCGTACCCCACCGTCTGCTCCGGAGTAATCCTGCGGATTGAGGCGATATGCGTCTTGAACGAGCTTACAGGCTCCAGCCCGGGCAGCGGCCCGATACCGTACAGCCCTATGCCGAGCCGCACCATGTCAAAGGCATACTGCGGAAAGCGCTCTATACCGGCACTATTGAGTATATGTCTGAGAATCCTGTAGGGGAAATGCGGCTGCACCATCCCCGTCATCTCCTCGAAAAGACGTATCTGCCCGAGGGTAAAATCATCCTCTGCCGGATCGTCAGCCGCCGCCAGATGTGAGAACATACTCCGCAGCATCAAGGTCCTGCGCCCTTTCATAAAATCCAGCAACTCAGGAATATCCCGCTTATCCAGACCGGAGCGGTTCATCCCGGTATTGAGCTTCAGATGCACGGGATAATTCTCCACCCCTCCGCGGGCAAGCACAGCCTCGAAGTCCCGCAGCAGTCTCAGCGAATAGATCTCAGGCTCCAGGGAGAATTCAATCATCTGGTCAAATGCCTCCGGCTCGGGGTTCATCACCGCTATCGGCACGGTAATGCCCTTGGAACGCAGCTCCACCCCCTCGTCCGCGTATGCCACCATCAGGTAATCCGCCCCGCAGTACTGCAGCTGGGCCGCTATCTCACCGGCTCCGCTGCCGTAGGAGAAGGCCTTGACCATCACGGCCAGCCTCGTCCCGCGCGGTACCCGGTTGCGGAAAAGGTTGAAATTCCGGGACAATGCATCCAGGTCCACCTCCAGCACCGTGGTATGCGACTGACGGGCCAGGAAGCTGCCGATATACTCGAAACGGAACTTTCTCGCCCCCTTTATAAGGATGTCCATATCGCGGAAATCATCCCTGCGCTCATTGGCAAGAAAATCCTCAGTCGACCCGTAAAACCGCTTTTGCGGTATACTGTCGAAGAGGCCGCGGAGAGCGCTCAGGCACGGACCGACTCCGATGAAAAGCCGCACTCCGGATTTCTCCAGCATCTGCGCCACCTGCCGGTAGAGCTGTTCCGCCCTTCCGCCCACATCCACGAAATCGGAAAGTATCACCACCTTCGGCCGGGTCGAGTCCTGATGGGACAGGGTACCCAGCGCTATCGCGAACGAAGCCGGATCAGAGTTATAATAATCCTTTATCAATGTACTGCCCTCCACACCCTCGCGTATCTCCATCCGCATGGCAACCGGCTGCAGGTCCGAGACCCTAGGAGCCAGCTGCGCCAGGGTGTAGCCGTGGAAAAGCATGAATGTAACTGCCGTCATACAGTTCTCAAAGGAGGCCTCGTCGGCAAACGGGATATGCAGCGTCCCTCTGTCGGATGCCGCATCCTCCCCGTGGCGGAACTCCACATCCACCTCCCTGCCGGAAAGGGACATGCTGGTGCCGAGCACCCGGACATCCGCCTCAGAAGATCCGCCCCATAGACAGAGGGCGGTCTGCGGCCCGCATTGTTCCTTTATTATCCGCGCGGGCATACCCTCCCGGCATATCACCGCACGGCAGCCTGCAAACAGCCGGGCCTTCTCCCGCATTTTCTCTTCCATCGAAGGGAAATTCTCCCCGTGCGCCTCTCCCAGATGGGTGAATACCCCGATATCCGGACGGATAATCCGGTGCAGGCGGGCCATCTCCCCGGGACGGGACATTCCGGCCTCTATCAGGGCAATACGGCAATCGGACGTGACCTCCAGAAGCGAGAGGGGCACCCCGACCTGCGAGTTGTAGCTGCGGGGGCTGCGGCTGACAGGGACATCCTCCCCGACGAGCTGGGCTATCCACTCCTTGACTACGGTCTTGCCGTTGCTGCCGGTAATGGCCGTAACCTCCGTCTGCGGCATATCCTGACGGCGGTGACGGGCTGCCGCGGACTGGAGAGCCTCCAGAGTATCGTCCACATAAAGTATTGAGGCGTCTTTCAGGGATTCGAATGCGGGACGGCGCTCGCTCAGCACAAAATGCCTTACTCCGCGGTCATACAGCCGCACCACATAGTCATGCCCGTCATTGTTCTCGCCCTTCAGGGCATAGAAAACAGTCTCTTCGGGACGGGTTACCGAACGGCTGTCTACGGATACTGTCATGATACTGCTTTTTGCAGCGCAAATTTAATGCTTTTTCCGGAAGACTATCCGAAGACCGACTAAGAATATCAAGCCCCTGAAACACAGTTCTATGCACATAGCAGTCCAGACTCCCGCCAGTCCCATGGAGGGTGCCAGCAGCCAGGCCAGGGAGAGGCGCACGGCCCAGATACTGAAGAAGTTCATCAGACATGGAGCGATCGTATTGCCCATACCTACGAATACACTGTAGGCTACAATGGAGGCCGCGAACATCGGTTCGGCGAAGGCCTCGATGCGCAAGGCCTGGATTCCGAGGCGCAGCACCTCCGGCTCCTGCGTCATGGTGCCCATCATGAAAGGCGCTCCGATGTACATGACCGCTCCCATCACCCCCATCACGGCCATTCCCATCAGCACCGTGATGCGGGCAAACCGGCGGGTAAGATCCCTGCGGCCGGCCCCGTAGCTCTGGCCGACAAGCGTAGTGGCGGCATCCGCAATCCCGCACCCCGGCATATAGCACAGACTCTCAGCGGTGATGGCAAAAGAATTGGCCGCTATAGCGAAAATACCCAACGGAGCCACTATGACAGTCGTCATGATCTGCGCTCCGCAGATAACCGTATGCTCCACAGCCATGGGAAGTCCGATACGCAAGGCCATCTTCAGCACCGGTCCGGTCGGCCGGAAACTGCCCCTCTCCCCTTTCAGCCGCAGATGACCGGAACGGCGCAGCAGATAAAAGAGCATCAGGGAAGCCGCAGTAAGCTCCGCCAGTCCCGTACCCAGGGCCGCTCCCTCCACGCCCCATCCGGCACCGGGCATCCGGAAAGTCTGCCCGAGAACGGTAATATCGCGGGTAGGGAAAATCAGGAAAAAATTGAAAACCACGTCCAGCAGGCACATCAGCACACTCAGCAGACTGGGAACCTTCATGTTCCCGCTGCTCCGCAACATCCCGGCGGCGAGAACGTAAATCTGGAAAACGGGGAGAAACGCCGAATATATCAGAAAATACAGCGAGGCGTCCCGCACTATCCCGGGGTCTCCGCCTATCCACACCGGCAGGGGACCGCTCACCGCCATACCCGTACAGCCCCAGATAAGACCGAAAAGACCGACCGTCACCAGAGCCTGGCGGAGAATAGACCTGGCACGGACCATTTTCCCCGCCCCTATCGCATGGGCGACCTGGACAGTAAAGCCTGTCGACACAGCCGTACACGTACCGCTGAAGAGCCATGTCGTCGTGGACACCAGGCCGATAGAGGCTGCCGGACCGGCACCCAGGCTGCCCACCATGGCCGCGTCGATGTACTGCATCATGATGGAAGACAGCTGCGCCAGCACAGCCGGCACACTCAGCATCAGGGCAAGCCGCAGCTGCTGCCCGGTAGACATGGGCAGCCCCCCGCGGATTCTCGCGAGCAGATCGTCGGCGACTATTCTTCCTATTGCCATAACAGCGGCAAATATAGCAGAATATATTTCTTGGGGAAGTACCTATTTTACGGATTTTACGGAATTTTTCCGTTTTTTATTACACCGGCCCTGCCGAATATACTGCCGTTGCATTTCGGCGATGCAAATAAATTTGCTCTGCTCTCGGCTTCTGCGTATATTTGACTTCGTCATTTATACTGTTCACGCCTCGGCATAACAAATAAATTTGCTCTGCTCTCGGCTTCTGCGTATATTAGGCCCGTAATTTTAATTAACTGACCGAAAATGAAAACAACCCTTCTATCCGCCCTGGCACTGTCCCTGCTCCTCACCTGCTCATGCACAGCCTCACCTGAAAAGACCGCAGACAGCAACACCGTAGTAGGCATTTCCTGCGCCGTGACTGACAACAACTCCCGAATAGGCCGCAAATACAGCGAGGCCGTCATCAAGGCCGGAGGCATCCCGTTCCTGCTTCCGGTCACAGAGGACACCGCTGCGCTCTCCGCCATGCTGGACGAAATAGACGCCCTCATCCTGACCGGAGGCGAGGATCTGAATCCGGCCATCTACGGAGAAGAGCCCCATCCGGAACTCGGCACTGTCGACACCCTGCGCGACGGCTATGACCTGTACCTGGTCCGTACTGCTGCCGCACGCGGTATTCCCATACTGGGAATCTGCCGGGGAGAGCAGTTGATCAACATAGCCTTCGGAGGTACCCTCTACCAGGACATCCCCACACAGAAACCGTCTGAGACCGACCACTACCAGTCCTTCACCAACCTCAGGCCCATCCACCCCGTCCGCCCTGTAGAAGGCACATGGCTGGCAGAGATAGCCGGCACCGGGGAATACATGGTCAACTCCACCCACCACCAGTCCGCCAAGGACATAGCCCCCGGATTCAGAGTCGCAGCCTGGTCTCCGGCCGACTCCATCGTAGAAGCTCTCGAATGCATTGACGGCCGCCCGATCTGGGGCGTACAGTTCCATCCCGAAGGCCTGACAGCCGGAGGTGACACCACAGCCCTCAACATCTTCAAATTCATAGTGTCCAAGGGCCGCGAACACCGCGACAGGCACTGACCTGACAGCACGCAGCCAACAGCCCCCTACCGTCCCGCCCCATGCCGCACAGATTTTCTTCCACATTTTTTAAAGAAAATTTTGCAAATTCCGAAATAACCCTTACTTTTGCGCTCCCAAACCAAACAAAGGTTTCGGACAGACATGGTGCCATAGCTCAGTTGGTAGAGCAAAGGACTGAAAATCCTTGTGTCCCTGGTTCGATTCCCGGTGGCACCACTTGAAAACAAAGCAGTTAGAGTTAATCTGGCTGCTTTTTTGTTTCCGGATGTGGTTCTGATGCTGTTAACTGGGCCTCTGCAAGGTATGCGTCTGAGTATAAACAATACGCTCATGTTCGCTCAACGAGATTTTGTCGGGCAGGAAGCATTCTAGTTACCCCCCTTGTCGTCAGACACTTACATTCCAAGTCCCCTGCCGTAAGCGATTTCAAACGGCTTACGGCATTGCCTTGAAAAACGAACATTCTGCGTTTCAACAACTTAACGCATCTGTTTCCTCCCCGACAAAATTTAGTTCAGTAGCATGAATTAGGCAACGTTGAATAGGCCGGCTGCCACTAGCGCCAATTTATTCCCCCACGAAGAAATCCAGACTGATTCCACGTCCGGAAGAAGAATATTCGGGATATTTTGCTAAATTAGCGATGATAATCCAGAAAGACAAAAGACGAAGACTAAGGCATAGAAAGGAAGATGAAGTATGCAGATGTGATCATACCGCTTAAGTTCAGGGACTCCATAACCTACTCGGTTCCGCAGGAGCTGGAAGGGAAAGTGGCAGTGGGCAGTCTCGTGAGGGTGACGGTGGTAGGCAGGGCCTATACGGCGGTAGTGCTGAGGGTGAAAGACGAGCCGGAGTTCGACATTTCGAAGATAAAACCGATCAAGGAGTTAATCAATTTTCCACCGGTGACGCAGGCCAATATGGACTTTCTCCGGCAGGTGGCATCATACTACATGTGCTCGCTGGGGGAGGTATTCCGCTTCGCTGCCCCCTCTACGGTCAAGGTCCTCAAGCACCAGAAACAGAAGGGAATACCCGGAGGTGGAGAACCTCCGGCAGGACAATCCGACAGTGCCACCGGCTCCGTGAAGGCATCCGGTACAGACTGTCTGGAACCCTTAGGCAGCCCGGGACATTCTGCGGACATTGAACCGGCAGGCCTCTATGACCGTCCGGGACATTCCGCAGTCATTGAACCGACAGCCCTTCCAGTCCTATCTCCGGAACAGACAACGGCAATAGAGCATATCCGCTCACATTTTACCGCCGGCCGCAATGTCCTCCTGCACGGAGTCACGGGCTCTGGCAAGACCGAGATATACATAACTCTGGCGGCCGAATGTCTCAAAAAAGGGCAGAACGTACTATACCTCGTCCCGGAGATAGCCGTCAGCCGTCAGATACAGAGCCGCCTGGCCGTACATTTTCCGGACAGTCTCCTCGTATACCACTCCAAGCAGACGGCACCGCACAGGCGCGAGGTCTACAGCAGGGTGGCATCCGATGCAGAGCCGTATATAGTCCTGGGCCTGCGCTCCGCCCTCTTTCTGCCTCACGACAGGCTGGGTCTCATCATCGTGGACGAAGAGCACGACCAGTCCTACAAGCAGACGGACCAGGCTCCGCGCTATCACGGCCGGGATACCGCTCTGATGCTGGGCCGGATTCAGGGTTGCCCGGTACTTCTCGGCTCCGCCACCCCGTCGTTCGAAAGCCTGTACAATGTGCGCGCAGGCAGACTGGAATACGTTCCCCTCACCCACCGCTACTTCGAGGGCGGCGGCAGCACCGTCACGATAGTGGACATGCCCCTGCAGAGACGCAGGAACGCAGTGAAGGGCTCGTTTTCCCTACCCCTGCTCAAGGCCATAACAACCCGTCTGGAACGGCATGAGCAGGTGCTTGTTTTCCGTTCCCGAAGGGCCTACGCATCGGCCATGGAATGTCCTGACTGCGGTTTCATCCTCCGCTGCCCTTCCTGCAACATTCCGATGAGCTACCATAAGTTCAGCCACAGTCTGAGCTGTCACTGGTGCGGATATTCGGAGCCGGCCCCGGCAGCCTGCCCCCAGTGCGGGAAGGGCCCCATGAGCCTCCTGGGAGACGGCACCGAGAAGATAGAGGAAGAGCTGCGGACATTCTTCCCCGAAGCCCGCATAGAGCGCTTCGACGCAGACACAACAAAGGACAAGAAGGAGGAATCCAGGATCCTCAAACAATTCTCCGAAGGGAAAACGGATATTCTCGTCGGCACCCAGATGATATCCAAGGGCTTCGACTTCAAACACCTGACCCTTACGGCCGTGCTCAAGGCCGAGGCCGTGACCTCCGTTTTCGACTTCAGGGCAGACGAGAGGGCCCTCCAGCTGCTCCTGCAGTTCATGGGCAGGGCCGGCCGCAGGGATACTCCGGGCGAAATGATCATCCAGACCAGCCGGGCGGACCACCCGGTCTTCCGTATGCTCCGGCTCCCGGAGGAGGGGGACCTCCAGGCCCTGATGGAGGAAAGGCGGGAATTCGGCTATCCTCCTTTTTCCAGAATCATCCGGCTGCTGCTCAAGTCCCAGGACAAAGAGAAACTGGATATTCTGGCCAAAGAGGTATCTGGGATCTTGGTAAACAGCGGATTCCGGGACATCTGCGGTCCCGCTGCCCCGCCGTTCGAGAAGATCTCAGGGGAATTCGTGCTACAGTTCATGATCAAGACGGACCGCAGCCGGAACTGGACTCAGGCCAAAGAAAGGCTCTACAGCCGGCTGCGCCGCATCCCGTCCTCGGAAATAACTATAGACGTAGACCCCGTATAAAAATAAATAAAGGGCCGGTATCCCCTAATCCCGACCCTTTATGAAATTTTTCACAGTTTTAATAGAACTGATATATTTTAAATGTTCGTTTAAAGTTTAAGCAAAGTTACAGTTAAATAGAGTAAAAAACAAATTAAAACATAAAAGTTTAGTGTTCTGACTGAAAGTAATTTTTAAACGAACCTTTATAACCCATCCCTAACCTCATTTTCTTCGGAAGTTCCTCCGGCATTTTCGGGTCAGTAGAAATTCAGCGGAGACACGCATGTAGGTTTGCAATCCGGGGAAAAACTTTTTATCGACGACCCTCTGGGATTTGCTGTGCACAGTTTGATTCCAAGGCAGCCCGGAAGGTGCCGACGAAAGCAGCGTTTCATCGGCACCTTCCGGTTACACGTGATGCGGTGCAGTGTTGAATGGCATTGGCTGTGAGCCGGTCTGTCGCAGCTCCACAAATTCATTGCATCCGTTTTGTCGACCAAAGTGCAATTCAGGTAACAGTAGAAATTTATAATGACTATCCGCAAAATTTATCCACGAGGAAATTCTACTGACAAGTGAAAAACGTCAGAAATCAGATGCTTTCAGTGCAGAAACCGTATGCCGATCCGTCCATCACCGCCTTCTGAGCATCCTCTCGCGGTACTGCTGCGGAGACATCCCGTGTTTCTTGGAAAAAGCACGGCGGAAAGTGGAGACCGAGTTGAATCCGGACATCTCGGCCAGCTGCTCGACCGACCAGTGTCCGGAAGACTCCGAAAGCAGCCGCTCTGCCTCGGATATCCGATGCGAGTTGATGTAATCGTAGAATGTAGTGCCGACCTCCTGGTTGAGATAATTGGACAGCGTGGTTCGGTTGGTACCCAGCTCTGCCGCCAGTTCCGAGAGGGTGAGACGGGGAGAGCGGATAAAATAGCCGTTCGAGGCCAGTTCGCTCAGCTTCCTGGCGAAGTTATATGAGACGACCGTGGACGGCAGCTCTGGCTGGGAAGGCAGCGGATCTGCCCAGTGGTCCTGTCCGGTCTGAGGCACGAAGTAATAAGTATTGTAAGCTACTATTCCCCAACTTACTGAAAGGGAGATGTAATAAACGGCATCCAGAACATAGTCCAGCCTGACCGACAGGAAAGTCCACAGCACCAGATTAGGCAGGAACAATGCTATGCTCACCCACATCCAGCGTATATCCATATGCGTGATATTGGAGCAGTTGTCCAGGAGTCTGCGCCTGTACTTCACGGTCATTCTCAGCACCAAGCACAGACATGCTGCGGAGAATACCAGGGCAAACAGAGTCTGTAGACTGAATATCCACTCGTACGGCCATATCGCGTACAGGATGGTCATGCCGACAAAGGGGAAAAACAGAAACAGAAGCCTGAGGGCAGTGATACATCCGGGCGAGATAACTTCGAAAGCATAGACCACATAGAGAGGAACGGCCCAGTTGTCCACTGAAAGCAGTACTCTGTAGATATAGCTGTCAGCAGCAACGTAAGGAAGCAGATACACTATGTCCTTGACTATATATGCAGCATATACGGCAAGGATTATGCCCGTAATGACTCTCAGCCTGTTCTTCTTGAATACACAGAGATACAGAGCCGCTGTCAGTCCGAAAAGACCGGCCGCTATACCCTGAATCAGCACTGTCACTTCCCGCAACATCCTCCTGCCTATTTGAAATCCCTGCCGACCACCACTCTGAGTGCCCCGGGCAGAACCTCCAGACTCATAGGTGTAGTTCCCACCACCTCGCCGTCAATCTCCACCCTGTCAGGCTTCCGCGAGATCACACAGACCCTTGATGCCGTCGTATGTGAAACTTCCCTGATCCGGTATATCGTTCCCTTAAAGAGCTGTTTGAACATCAGGAGGAACTTGATCTTGGACACCTTTCTGGCCACCATCACATTGACCAGCCCGTCGTCAGCAACTGCATCCGGCACCTGTATCATTCCTCCGCCGCTGTATCTGCCTATCCCGAAAGCTATCGAGAACATTTTTCCGGAGAAAAAGTTCCTGCCGTCCACCACCACCTTTGTAGGATTGCTCGTGCGGCTGACCAGGGCCTTTAAAGCGGCCTTTACGTATGCCAGGTCCCCTGATTTCCCCTTGTCCTTGGAAGCATTGCACCTATAACATATATTGGCGTCCAGTCCCACTCCGGCCACATTCACCATATACCTTGCATTCCTCACGCCTGCCTGGGAATACTCCACACGGGCCACATCCTGCATCACTGTCCGTCCCTCCATAACTGTCTCTATCGCCTTGCCGTAGTCCTTGGGGATCCTATACATCCTGGTCCAGTCATTGGCCGAGCCGGCCGGAAGCACCGCCAGGGTTATCTCACTGACCGGAACCTCCTTCTGATAGAATATACCGTTGACTATCTCATGGAGAGTCCCGTCGCCTCCCACCGATATGAAGTTGCGGAAACCGCGCTTGAGGGAATATATGACCAGTTCGACTGCATGATAACGGTGGGTAGTAAACACTTCCTCGAATGAGAATCCTCTATCTTTCAACATATTGGACAGCAGAGGCCACTCTCTGGCGACCCTGCCTCCCCCGGCATTTGGGTTAATTACCGCAATCCATGAACTGTCACTCATCTGTTTTTATAAAAATTTTCGCGAAAATAATATTAATTATCGGTTGGATGAAAAGAATTTCTAATTTTGCAAATTCGCTTAAATGATGTTTATGGGTAAAATTATTGCTATCGCCAATCAGAAAGGAGGTGTCGGAAAGACCACCACATCCATTAATCTCGCTGCGTCTCTGGCTGTTCTGGAGAAAAAGACACTTCTCATAGATGCGGATCCACAGGCCAACACCACGTCAGGGCTCGATTTCGACCCGGATCAGGACAACGGCAACACTCTCTACGAGGTCCTGATAGGCCAGAAAAGGATATCCGAAGTAACATTGGACACAGAGATCAAGGATCTCAAGATCGTGCCTTCCCACATCAATCTGGTAGGCGCAGAGATAGAGCTGCTCCACGAGGAGAACAAGGAAATGGCCATGAGAGAGGCCATAAGCGAAGTTCTGGACCAGTATGAGTACGTCATCATAGACTGCCCCCCGTCGCTGGGACTGATCACGGTCAACGGACTGACTGCCGCAGATTCGGTCATCATTCCGGTACAGACCGAGTTCTTCGCCCTCGAGGGCCTGAGCAAGCTGCTCAACACCATAAAGCTCATCCAGACCCAGCTCAACCCCGCACTGAAGATCGAGGGTTTCCTTCTGACCATGTATGACGGCCGTCTGAGACTGGCCAACCAGGTAGTGGAGGATGTCCGCCATCACTTCGGGAACATGGTGTTCAACACCATTATTCAGCGCAACGTCCGTCTCAGCGAGGCCCCCTCGCACGGAAAGCCGGTAATCCTGTACGACGCCATATCCGCCGGAACCAACAACTACCTCAACCTGGCCAAGGAGATAATCGCTAAAAACTCATAATAAACCATGTCAAATAAAAGAGCAGCACTAGGCAAGGGACTCGGAGCCCTGATTTCCGGACTGGACCAGGCAGGCACCGTCCCTGCCACAGGCACAGGAGCAGTACCGGCCCGTACTCCGGCTCCGGCACTGGCCTCCATCTGCGAGATACCCATAGACAAGATCTCGGCAAATCCCTACCAGCCCCGCAGCAATTTCGACGAGGAGGCTCTCGCGGAGTTGACCGACTCCATCCGCCAGTTGGGCATCATACAGCCCATCACTGTCCGGAAAACAGGCCTTCACTATCAGATTATCAGTGGCGAGCGCAGGTTCAAGGCTGCAAGTGCCGCCGGTCTTAAGACCATCCCCGCCTACATCAAGGACACCGATGACCAGGGCATGCTGGAGATGGCGATTGTGGAGAACATACAGAGGGAGGACCTGGACGCCATAGAGGTCGCTCTGAGTTTCCAGAGGCTCATCGACGAATGTCATCTGACTCAGGAATCCATGGCCGACAAAGTTGGCAAGAAACGTGCTACGGTCACCAACTACCTACGTCTGCTGAAACTGCCGGCCGAGATTCAGGTATGCATCCGCGACGGAAAGATATCCATGGGGCATGCCAAGGCAATACTCTCCCTTACCGAACCCGAAGCCCAGCTGGGCCTCTGCGACGAGATAGTACGCAAGGGACTGTCAGTAAGAGCCGCCGAGGCCAAGGCGCAGTCCATCCTCAAGAAAGCCTCCGCTCCCGCGCAGGATAATACCGGAGAAGAAGAGAAACCCTCGCCAGAGCTTCCGGACACATACTACAGAGTACTAGAACTCGTCGGAAAATATTTTGGAAACAATGTAAGTCTCAAAAGATCAGAGCAAGGGAAGGGCAGCATCACCATACAGTTCTCCTCTGATGCGGAAGTGGAATCATTTTTGAAAGCGATTGAGGGCATTAACTGAAAAATAAAGGAAAACAGGTGCGGAAGACAGTTTTAATAGCATTGCTGCTGATTCTCATTCCCGCAGGCAGGCTGTCGGCTCAGTTCGCCACAGGCCAGCAGGGGAGCGGTACACAGTCATCCGGCAGCACGTCGGACAGCACCACATACTCTTCCTATACCCTCAAACGGTATTTCAACTCACTCTCCCACAGGGACACAATGGCCATCGGCTGGATGCTCGGAGGCTCAGTGATACTTCCCGGAACAGCCCAGATATACAACAAGGACTACTGGAAACTGCCAGTCATCTACGCCGGCATAGGAGGAATGCTGGGCGGAGGCATCTACTACAACTCCCAGTTCAAGAAGACAGGAAGCGAATCGGACCGCCTGGCCCGCAACCTATTCTTCATAGGCGCAGCCGTTTTCTACTGGGGCCAGATGCTGGACGGAGCCGTCTGCTACAAGTCCTACCGGGACCATCTTCCGGGCAGAGCCACCATCTATTCCGCCCTGCTGCCAGGACTGGGACAGATCTATAACAAGGAATATTGGAAACTGCCTATCTACTACGGCGGACTGGCGGCCGCGGGCTATTTCTGGTATTACAATGACCTTCAGTACAAAAGATTTCAAAGCGATTACAGGGAGGCCACCTCTGCCAACGGCAACTACGAGGGGAGCCTGTCAGTGGACAATCTCCAGTACTACAGGGACTATTACCGGCGGTACAGGGACTATTCAATAGTAGCGACAGTAGTCATATACCTGCTTCAGGTAATTGACGCAGACGTATTCGCCACCATGAGCGAGTTCGATGTCAACCAGAATATCAGCATGAATGTCGAGCCAGCCATAATCGAGCCGCTCAACTACGAGTTCACCACCAACTACGCCTCCGTGGTCCCTGCCGGAAGTGCCGTGGGCGTACAGATGAAATTTAAATTTTAGCAGAACAAGATGAAGAGATTACTGACACTGTTACTCATGTCTTTTACGGCCTTGTCCCTGGCCGCCATGACCGACGGTCCTGAGAAGGACGTCAAGCCGGCTAAGGACAGGCACAAATACACCATCACCCTTAAAGCCGACAACACTACCAGGAAGAGCCTGCTGAGACAGAGAGACTCCCTGCTCAGAGCCAATGCCCTGCTGCAGATGCAGCTCGACAGCCTGTGGCTGGCCAATGAGGCCCTGGCCATGGAGGACGTCCAGGCCGGCGGGAGCGACACTGTCAGCTACGGATTCATAGAGGCCACGGGCCTGGACAGGTTCGCTCCCTCCGACACCGTACCGGTCACCATTGACTCCCTGCTGAGCCTGTGGTACCAGCGCCGCAACCTCAACCTCATGGACATCGAGCCCTCCGATATCGACACCATAGTCATGACCTCGGATATTCCGGACTCAGTGTATATCGAGAGACTGCAGAAACTGAACTCCTTCATCTCAGTACCATACAACAGCATAATACGCAACCACATCATCTACTACACCCAGCGCATGCCTGAGAAGATGGAGCGCATCCTGGGGCTCTCCACCTACTACATACCCATATTCGAGGAGATATTCGACAAATACGACCTGCCCCTGGAGCTGACGGCCATGGCAGTCATCGAATCCGCCCTCAACGCAAAGGCAGTATCCAGGGCCAGGGCCAAGGGCATGTGGCAGTTCATGTACTCCACTGCACGGCGCTACGGTCTTACCATCAACTCCTACGTCGACGAGCGTTTCGACCCCATAGCCTCCGCAGACGCAGCAGCCCGCTATCTGCGTGACTCCTACCTGATCTTCGGAGACTGGAATCTGGCCATCGCCTCGTACAACTGCGGAGCCGGCAACGTCAACAAGGCCATCCGCCGGTCCGGAGGCTCCAAGGACTTCTGGGAGATCTACCCTTACCTGCCCCGCGAGACCCGCGGCTACGTCCCCTCGTTCTTCGCTGCGCTTTATGCAATGAAGTACTACAAGGAGCACAACCTCACTCCGGACTACATCCCCATGCCTCCTCACACCGATACATTGAAGATCAACAAGATGCTCCACTTCGAGCAGATAGCCCACTATACAGGAGCAAGCATGGACGAGCTCCGTACCCACAATCCGCAGTACCTCCACGACATCATCCCGGGCACCGAGAAGGAATACATCCTCCAGCTCCCCTATCAGTACACCAACTCCTTCATAGACCACGAGGCAGAGATATACGCCTACAATGATTCCGTATATTTCAGCCCGGCCGCCCTCAAGAAGATACAGCAGGGGGTCTCGGCTGATGCCGCACGCATAGTGCACCGCGTCAAGAGCGGAGAGACACTCAGCCATATCGCCCTCCGCTACGGGGTATCGGTACGCAACATCCAGAGATGGAACGGCATAGGCACAAAGATACGTATCGGACAGCGTCTGGTAATCTACACCAACAACCGCGGCCCGGCGGCCACGTCCCAGAACGGTTCCGGCAGCAGCAAGCCGGCCACCACTGTATCCGACGGATACATAATCTACACCGTCCGCTCCGGAGACAATCTCTGGGATATCTCCCGCAAATTCAGCGGCGTGACCATGAACGACCTCATGGAGCTGAACGGCCTGAGCAAGAACAGCAAGATATACCCCGGCAAGAAGCTCCGCATCAAAAAGGCACAGTAACCTGAAGCCTCAGCCCAAGGTCGTCCCGGGCAGGGTCGCCGAAATACTTCGTGACAGAACATTTGAAATTGACACTCAACCACCTGACGGGTCTGTACGCAACAACGGCATACAGGCCCGTTCCTTTTCCATAATAAGCCGGCACAGAGAATGTCCCGGGCATATCCTGCTCATAGCAGTATATCCGCGCATCCCAGTCCTCCGCAAAGAACAGCGTGGCCCTCATGCACACCCTCCACCGGCCGGAAGACGAGCGGTATCCGCCCTCCTGGTAAACCAGCCCTCCAAAAGAGCCGTTCCCGGCACTGCTCCCCTCGAGTCTGGAAGCCGCATGAAAGCCGGTCTCCTTTCCGTAACCGTATCCCAGACGCAAGCGCAGCAGACGGGTACCCCGGCCATTGTCATAAGTCCCGCTGACCTTGGCGAACAAGGAATGCTCCTCCGAGACAGTCCATCCGCACTCCAGGGCCCCCTTCAGGGAAGAAGATGCCTCCCTCACTCCGAAACGCGCCCAGGGGAAATGAGTGTATTCCAATAAGACCGAGAGCGTAACATCCCGGCCGGGCGACCAGCGGAGGGCCGCGGAAGCCCCGTGCTCGTTGTTCACATTGCTCCGGCAGTAGGCTCCGGCATGAGAGGCGATATACCGGGGAGAATAATAGCGGTAGAGCAGCGAGGCCTCCAGGGAGGAAGAGAACGGGCAGACGGCTCCCGCGATACCGGCGAAGGCCCCGGCAAAATCCAGGGCAGCCTCTCCGAAAATCCTCAGTCCTCTGAGGGACAGGAGCCAGTCCGCAGAGACATTGCACCACCATCCGTCATAGCGCAGATGCTCATTGTAATATGAGGTGCGGCGGCCGTCAGAATGGTCGTAGCGGTAGGCGGCAGCAGTGACTCCGGCCTTCAACCAGGAGCAGCGCCAGGAGAGATTGCCCCCGACTGCCTCTTCCCTCAGAGCGTTCCGGGCCTTCCGGAGTGCTTCCGTATCATGGATACCATCCTCCGGCTTGGTGACGAAATATTCCCCTTCGATCCTGGCATCCTGACCGTTGCTGGAATAGAAAACGGATGCCTCCACCCCCTCCGGGAATCCAAACGTAACCCCCGCTCCATGAAAATAGCGGTTCTCATCCGAGGACGTGTAGGGCCGTATTCCGGCCTCTCTGCGGACAGCCGCGGAAGGGGACGGGAGTCCGGAGAGGGAAAAGGAGTTCCACAGCACCAGTCCCTGTCCGAAACGGAGGGAATAATCTCCGACGACCACCGACTTCAACCTGTACCGTCCATCCCGGGAGATACGGATATCGGCAGCCTCCAGGTGGACCGAATAAAAATCCGGGAAATCCCTCTCTCCCCGGTCGCTTTCCAGGGTCATCCCTACGGAGAAATGCTCTCCCAGCTCCATGCGGTACTTCGCATACAGAGGGACGGGCAGGCCCTGAACCTCCTCTCCTTCCCGCTCCAGAATATACCTGGTTCTCATTGTCAGTCTGCCGGAGAGACTGAGGTTCCCCAGGTCCTGCCCCTTTAGCTCCGTCGGGCCGAATGTCACGAACGGCAGCATCTCCTCCACCGCCGCAGCATCGAATCCGTCCACCAGCGCCAGCTCTCCCGAGGAGGACACGGGACCGAATTCCCGACGGTACTCCAGCAGGCTGACCACCATAAACGGAGTGAGCAGCGGAAACGCCTCAAGCGCCTCCCTGTCCGCCGTGTTGATATCCAGCGGCCTTCGGATCAGTTCCATAAAATACTCCGCGAGAGCCTCCGGGTCTCCATTGCCGTCCTCGCACTGTGTCTCTATCATGCGGACTATTCCGCCGGGCAGTTCCTGGGCCTCCAGAGGGCTGCCTGACAGCAACAAAAAAGCCGCCCCGAGAAGGGCGGCCCCTGATTTCGCTGTCTTCCCTTCATTTCTCCTGCACAACATGTCTATTCTATCGAATTTAAGATTTCAGTCTACATGGTCATTCGTCCACTTTGAACTTGTACTTTACCTCACGCAGCTCCCTGTTGGCCTTCTCTATCTTCGAGGCCAGGTCCTGCTTGAAAGCCACTACCTTCTCCATGACTGCCGGATCGCCGGCGGCCAGTATCTGCGCGGCAAGGATAGCCGCATTCTTCGCTCCGTCCAGGGCTACAGTGGCTACGGGTATGCCGGAGGGCATCTGGAGAATGGAGAGTATCGAGTCCCACCCGTCAATAGAGTTGGAGGACTTGATGGGCACTCCGATAACCGGCACGGGGGTATAGGCGGCGATGACACCCGGAAGATGGGCGGCTCCGCCGGCTCCTGCGATGATGACCTTGATGCCCCGCTCCTTCGCGGCGGTCGCGAACTGCATTACCTGCACCGGCACCCTGTGAGCCGAGAGCGCATTGATTTCAAAAGGTATTTCCATAGAATCGAGAAACTCCGCGGCTGCCTTCATGACCGGCATGTCGGAGGTACTTCCCATGATAATAGATACGAGTGGTTTCATGTCTTTTTCCAGTTAGATTGTCCGATGGCAAATTTAATCAGAAAAAACGTCATTTCTCCATTTTTTGACGTACTTTTGCACCATGGACAGGATAAAACTTCACGACAAGTACTTCAAGCTTTTCATTCCCAATGAGAAGATTGAATCGGCCATCCGGGAGACAGCCGGACGCATCAACCTCGACTACCGCGGCTCAGCCGAGCCCCCCGTCTTTCTGAGCGTACTCAACGGCTCATTCATGTTCACTGCCTCGCTCATGAAGTACATAGACTTCCCCTGCGAGCTGTCATTCGTCAAGCTGTCATCCTACTGCGGGACATCGTCCACAGGCCAGGTAAAGCAGCTCATAGGCGTGTCCGACAGCCTGAAGGGAAGGCAGGTAATCATAGTGGAGGACATAGTCGACTCCGGCAGGACGATTACCGACATGTATGCGATGCTTCAGGCCCAGGGAGTCCGGGACATCCGGGTATGTACCCTGTTCCTGAAACCGGCGGCATACAAGGGTTCCGTAAAGATAGACTACCACGCAATGGAGATAGGGAACGAGTTCATCGTCGGTTTCGGACTGGATTACGACCAGCTCGGGCGGCAGTATCCTGACATATACATCGTGGACTAACCTTTTAATATCAGATACATATCATGAAATACTACATTCTTTTCGGTCCTCCGGGAGCAGGCAAGGGCACCCAGGCCAAACAGATCGTCGATAAATACAGCTACCTCCACCTCTCCACAGGAGACCTCCTGCGTCAGGAAATGGCCGCAGGCACCGAACTGGGAAAGAAAGCCGCCGAGCTGATCAACCGCGGTGACCTCGTCCCCGACGAAGTGGTTGAAGGCATGATCCGCAACAAGATAGCCTCCAATCAGAATGTTCCGGGTTTCCTCTTCGACGGATTCCCCCGCACCATCGCCCAGGCAGAGGCCCTGGATGCCATGCTCACCGAGTTCGGAGGCAAGGTAGACGCCGTCCTCTCCCTCACCCTTCCCGATGAACTGGTGTACGAGCGCATCCTGCACCGTGCCCAGATCGAGGGCCGCAAGGACGACACCGACCGCAGCATCATCGAGAACCGTATCTCGACCTACCACGACAAGACCGAACCCCTCATCTCATACTACAAGGGCAAAGGCAACTACCGCGAGATCGAAGGCAACGACACCATAGAGAATGTCTTCGCCGCCCTCTGCGGGATACTTGACGAATAACCGGCACGGGCTCCCCGCCATACGCCATACCGCGCCTCACCTTACCCCGAACACGTCCTCAGGATGCGTTCCAAGGGGTTCTACATGCACGACGATATCGTAGACCTCCGGTATGCTGTCACGGATATTCTGCTCCACCTGGGAAGCCAGGGCATGGGCCTGAGAAAGGGTAATGCCGCCGTCAGCCTCCACATCCAGGGTTATCATGTACTTGCCGCCGATACTGCGGGAACGGACTCTGTGCGGATTGCTGACGCCGTCCACCTTGCCGATGGCATCGAATATCTTCTGATACACCGAGACATCCTTGACCCCGTCCATGAGCTCGACATTGGAGTCCATGAATATCCTGATGGACGAGCGTATGATGAAGCAGCTCACGAGCAGGGCGGTCACGGAGTCAAGCACAGGCATTTCCAGTACCAGAGAGAAGAACAGTCCGGCCAGCACGCTGAGCGAGATAATGACATCATTACGCATATTGACCCCGTTGGCCACCAGCATGGAGGAGCCGGTGCGTCTTCCCACCTTGGTCTGGTAGAGGGACAGCAGGAGCTTGCACACTATGGAGAAAAGCGTCACATATACGGCAGCCGTGCCCGGCATCACTTTCTCCTCGTGCCTGAACAGGCTTTCCACTGCCGATATGAACATCTCCGCCCCCGCGAAGAAAATGAGCATGGACAGTATCTTGGTCGCTATTGACTCGGCCTTGGCATAGCCGTAGACGTATTTCTTGTTGGGACTCCGCCCCATGACCTTGGCCGCGACTATCATCACCACCGACACCGCCACGTCCGAAGCCGAATCGATACCGTCGCCCAGTACCGCGAAACTTCCGGACACAGCTCCCGTAACAATCTTGGCCACCGACAGGAGGGCATTGCCGGCTATACTTACATAGGAGGCCGCAAGAATCCTGCTCTGATTGGTTCTCTGCTTCTTCATATTTCCGGTCAAAAAGTGCAAATATAGCCCTCGCAGACCATTTCTACAACACTGCCGCCCATATTTGCACCGACAGCAGTAATTCCATATCTTTGCTCCTCATCAATAGAAACGATATGGCAAAATTTTTACTGAGAGCCGCAGTTGCGGCGATACTGTCAGCCGCACTGATCTCATGCTCGGGCTCAGGCGGAAAGGACACAGAAGGAACGGGCAGGACAATGCAGTATGCCCGCTACCTCAACATAAGGAAATGTAACGGATACACCCTCGCCGAGATCACCAATCCCTGGGACACCGCCCGCATCCTGCACCGCTATATCCTGATTCCCCGGACAGACCGGGAGCCGGAGGAAATCCCTCAGGGCACCGTAATCCGCACTCCCATCGACCATATTATCGTCTACTCCTCAGTACACGCCTCCATCCTCGATGCCCTGGGAGCCTCGGGCCGCATCACCGGAGTCTGCGAACCGGAGTACATGACCAGCGGGGCCATAAAGAAAGGTATCGCTGACGGAAGCATCACCGACTGCGGCAACTCCATGTCCCCCAATATCGAGCGCATAGCCCAGGCCGGCGGACAGGTCATCATCGCATCCCCGTTCGAGAACAGCGGATACGGCGCGGCCGGCAAGCTGGGTATCCCGATAGTGGAGGCAGCGGACTATATGGAGACATCTCCCCTGGGCCGGACCGAATGGGTCAGGCTGTTCGGAGCCCTTCTGGGCTGTCCGGACAGGGCGGATTCCCTCTTCCGGACTGCGGAGGCAGAGTACAACGGCATCAGGGACAGTGTGGCAGCCCACATCTCGGCGCTCGGGGGAGACTCACACCGCCCCACCCTGCTGGCCGAGCGCCGGTACGGAGCGTCCTGGGACGTGCCGGGAGGAGCCAGCTACATGGCCCGTATATACCATGACGCCGGAGCGGAGTATATCTTCAGAAACACCGCCTCCTCGGCCAACATCAATATGTCGTTCGAGAATGTCCTGCGCGAAGGCATCGGTGCGGACATCTGGGTGATGAAATACTGGAGCCCCAGTCCCATGACCTACGCCTCGCTGGAGGCTGAATACAGCCTCTACTCCAGGTTCAGGGCATTCGGAGAGCACCATATCTTCGGGTGCAACACGTTCTCATCCACCTACTACGACGACATCGTCCTCCACCCCCGCATGGATTCTTAGAGACCTGGCAGCCATCTTCCATCCCGGGCTGTTCCCGGACTACGGCCAGCGTTACTTCAAGCCTCTGAACTGATTGGTTGGACCTGCATCAGAAACTGCACTGCCCTGGAGATGCAGGAGACCGCCGTCACCCCCGTCGAGGATGGGAGCGATACCTCGATGCGCGTCTGGGAGAGGCAGTTCACACATGGTATTCCGTCTGCGGGCAAGACCGGAGTAAAGCCGTTGCGGGCCAGGGCGTTGGCCATCCATCGGGCAGTAAGGCCGTCCCCGGACACCCCGACCTGAGGCCCGGAGACGCAGGTAGACAGCTGTCCCGACCGCACGTCGAAGTTCATCCCCCGACGGGCGAAGAACCCGCCCAGACTCCCGTCCAGCACCAGATCCTCCGGTGTTCCCGACACCACCGGCCTGTCCGCCGAGGAGAGCAGCAGCAGCCGGTCCGAGAATATCAGTGCATTGTCTATGTCATGAGTGGACAGAAGCACCGCCTTGCCCTGCCTGCGGGCCGTATCGTGCAGCAGCGCCATCGTCTCTATCCGGCTGGCCACATCCAGAAAGGCCGTCGGCTCATCCAGCACGATAACCGGACATTCCTGAGCCAGAGCCTTGGCTATCATTGTCCTCTGGCGCTCCCCGTCCGAGAGTTCCGAGACGTAGGACTCCGCCTTATGCGCAATCCCTACCGCCGACATCGCTTCCGAGACCACTTCCCTGTCCCGGCCCCCCAGCCTTCCGAAGAACCCGGTATGCGGCTGACGGCCCAGAGCGACCAGTTCCCGGACCGTAAGTCCTCCCGCATTTGTCCTCTCCGTAAGCACCACTCCCACTGTCAGGGCCAGCTCGTGCGCCGGATACTCCGACAGCTCCCGGCCCATTACCCGCACCGAACCTCCGGCAGCCGGCTGGAATCCGCACAGCGTCCGGAGCAGAGTCGATTTGCCCGCCCCGTTCAGACCTATCAGGGAGGTCAGTTCCCCGCAGCGCAGGGTAAAGTCCACACGCGGATGCACCACTTTCCACCCGCTCCCCCGACCGTGCGGATAGCCTATCGACAGGCCGGATGCCTCAAGCGCAGGGGCCTGGGCGGCAGGGGTGGAAGATAACTCAGCAGCACTCATAATCAGTTGAAATATTGGATACTCTTACGGTTGACGATAACATAGATGATCACCGGGGCGCCGAACAGGGGAGTCACCGCATTGAGCGGCAGCAGCATCCCGGTCCCGGGTATCACGGTCAGCATGTTGCAGGCCAGGGCAATGCAGGCTCCGGAGAGGATGGTGGCCGGAACAAGTATGCGGTGGTCGGAAGTCCCCAGCAGCAGCCTGGCCATGTGCGGTACGGCCAGACCTATAAAGGAGACAGGGCCGCAGAAGGCCGTCACCACGGCAGTCATCAGGCCGGTGCAGACCAGCACGTTGATGCGGGCAGCCCTTACGTTCACCCCCAGGTTGGCGGCATATTTCTCCCCGAGCAGCAGGGCGTTGAGCGGCTTGACCAGCAGCAGGGACCACACGAGCCCCAGGCAGGCGGCCACGGAAAAGAAGGGCAGCTGTCCGGCCGACACCGAGGAGAAATCCCCCATTCCCCACATCACGAACTGCCTCACCTTGTCAGCCGACGCATAATAATTCAGTATGGAAATACAGGCAGATACCAGATAACCGATCATGATACCGATGATAAGCAGCATCACATTGCTGCCCACCCTCCGGGAGAAAAAGACTATGACCGCCAGGACGGCACATGCTCCGGCCATTGCTCCGGCCACGGTGGCCATATATCCTCCGAAGGAACCGACTGCCCCTCCGAAGGCCAGCATCACCAGAGCCACTCCCAGGTTGGCTCCGTCACTGATACCCAGAATGGAGGGACCGGCCAGCGGATTGCGGAAGAGGGTCTGCAGCAGCAGTCCGCTCACTGCCAGTGCCGCTCCGGCCAGCAGGGCCGTGGCCGCCTGGGGCAGACGGGAGCCGGTGAGGATGATGCGCCCGGCAGGATTGTCACCTCCGCCTCCGGACAGGATGTCCAGAACCTCCCCCGGAGGGATAGGCACCGCCCCGTAGAACAGATTGCCCGCCGCCAGCAGCACCAGCAGTGGCAGCAGGACTATGTATATCCGCCGCGTCCTATTTTTCCCCGTCTCCGCTTTCCGAGCCATGACTGCCGCCTCTGGTTTTACGTTTCATATTCCTGGCCGCTTTCCTCGATGCCTTCCTGCGGCTCCGCAGCCTCTCCCAAGCACTGAGCCTGTGGAATTTTCTGCCATAGATGATTCCGCATACATAGCGGAAGATTATAATCACCAGGAAGAGCATCAGTATGGACGACTCGTAGAACAGCCTCTGGGCTATGGTTTCCCTGGCCGTGACTTCTTCCGTGTCCATTCTGAAAGTCCGCCTTACATCTTCGGACGAGAACTTCCATCCGGCCCACTTCTTGACCACTATGCCGTTATGAATAAGCATCACACCGCCATTGGAGCGGGACATGGATACAAGGGTCCTGTAATCTCCGTAGAGCATATTCCTTCCTATATCAGGATAGCGCAGGGCTACCGAATCCATCAGCGGTTCCATCACAGGGGCGGCCACCCGCGCCATTCCTCCGTGCAGGGCTACCGAATCAATACTCTCATCCACCTTCTTCCAGTACGCATCCCCCAGTCTCTCCGGCCTCAGCACCACAAACAGAAACACAGGCACCTCCGAGGTGACCAGAGACTCGGTAACAATCTCTCCGTCATCCGTAGACAGGGTCATGTCGAAGAGCAGGTCCCGCTCGTCACCCAGATACACCGACTCGGTGCTGACATACCTCCAGGAAGTGTCGGGCAGATGCTCCAGGTCGAAATGCTCCTGCCGCCCGTCCTTCTCATAGATGAAGACTGTCTCGAAACTGTCGCTGCCGGAGATTTTTTCCAGACGGGCGGAAAGATTGGACCCCACCCGGAAATTGCCGTACTCCACGAGAGGGATATTGGTATAGGAATACAATACACAGAAGAGGGCCAGCACTCCGTAGGTGGCGAGAAAAGCCCATTCGGCCGGGATAGGGGCCACCAGCTTGAAATGTTTGCGGAACAGGAATATCGGGACTATACATATCGTCAGCACCACATTCTTGAAGAAAGTCTCCCACATCGTCAGATGCACCGCCTCCCCGAAGCACCCGCACTCCTCGACGGCATCGTACAGGGCCATGAAGAATGTCAGCACTGTGAAAAATACGATCATCACCAGTCCGGCCCACGAAGCCACCCTCATCCGTACACACATCAGTATCGCAATACCTATAAGGAACTCCGTCAGGGACAGCACCATTCCAAACGCAACAGCCCCGAAATCCAGAAAACTCAGATGCAGCACCCTAAGGTACTCATCGACTATCAGTCCTGTTCCGACGGGATCTGTCAGCTTGAAGAATCCCGAAAGGACAAACGTAACTCCGAACACCAGCCGGAAGAGAAACATCAGTATCCGCAACAGCCTCATAGCGCTTTCCTTATACGTTCGAAGACTTCCTCCGCCGAAGGCATCTGCCCGTCGGCACCGCAGCAGTCCACCCTCAGGAAGGCGGAATCCTTACGGCAAAGGCGCAGATACACCTCCCGTACCCTCCGCTGGAAATCCAGGTCCGCCTCGTGAATGTCCTGCCCGCCGTGAAGATACTCCCGGTCACTTCCCTCCCGCTGGGCCGCCAGACGGCCGCTCACGAAGGACAGGGGAACGTCCAGGAAAATATTCAGGTCCGGACGGGGAATACCGTACACCTCATATTCTGTCCGAAGGATCCATTCTTCCAATGCAGCGGACTCCTCAGGAGAAGAAAGTTTGGCACATTGAAAGGCAATATTGGAGTACACATACCTGTCCAGCAGGACAGTCCTTCCCTCCTGAAGCCATCGGCGGATGAGGGCGGAGGCATCCCTGCGGTCCTCCGCGAAGAGCAGGGCGACTATCATCGGATGCACATCCTCCATCCGGCCGAACTCTCCCCGGAGGAAGCGGGCAATCATATCCCCGACCACCGGAGCATCGAAGCGTGGAAAATGCAGGTATTCAGGGGCCTGCCCGTCACGGCCGGTAAGGTATTCCCTCACCTTGGCCACCTGGGTTGACTTACCCGAACCGTCGAGACCTTCTATTACTATAAGCATATTGTCCGTTTTTGATGAAACTTTGCAAATGTACAAAATTATAGACTATATTTGTGTTTTAATCTACCGACAGATATGCTTACATCGATTTCACCCATCGACGGGAGGTACTACAGACAGGTAAGGGACCTTTCCTCCTATTATTCCGAGTTTGCTCTCATAAGATACAGAGTAAGAGTTGAGATAGAGTATTTCATCGCCCTGTGCGAGCTGCCTCTGCCCCAACTGAAGGATTTCGACCGCAGCCTCTTCGACACCCTGCGCGGCATATACCGCGACATGACCGAGGACGAGGCCGCAGAAGTCAAGGAAATCGAGAAGACCACCAATCACGATGTCAAGGCAGTGGAATACTTCATAAAGAGACGCTTCGACGCACTGGACATAGACCCCCGCTACAAGGAATTCGTCCACTTCGGCCTGACATCCCAGGACATCAACAATACAGCCGTACCGTTGAGCCTCATGGAAGGCATCCAGGACGTATACCTGCCCCAGCTCTACGAAGTGCTCAACACCCTCGACGGCATGGCGGAGGAATGGAAGGACATCCCCATGCTGGCACATACCCACGGACAGCCCGCCTCCCCCACCCGGCTGGGCAAGGAGATAGCCGTCTTCACCGCCCGTCTGAGGGAGCAGCAGAAGATGCTCCTGGCAGTACCGTTCTCGGCCAAGTTCGGAGGTGCCACCGGCAATTTCAACGCCCATTTCGCAGCCTATCCCGACATAGACTGGAACGCCTTCGCAGTGGACTTTGTAGAGGACTGCCTGGGCCTGAAGCGCTCCTACCCCACCACACAGATCGAGCACTACGACAACACGGCCGCCCTCTTCGATGCCGTCAAGCGCATCAACAACATCCTCGTGGACCTCTGCCGCGACATGTGGACATACATATCGATGGAGTATTTCAAGCAGAAAATCAAGGAAGGCGAGGTAGGCTCCTCCGCCATGCCCCACAAGGTCAACCCGATAGACTTCGAGAATGCCGAGGGCAACTTCCTCATGGCCAATGCCGTCTGCGAGTTCCTTGCCTCCAAGCTCCCCATATCCCGACTCCAGAGGGACCTTACCGACTCCACCACTCTGCGCAACGTCGGAGTGCCCATAGCCCACACCATCATCGCCCTCAAATCCCTAAAGAAGGGCCTGGACAAGCTGATTCTCAACCGCGAGGCCCTGGAGCGCGACCTCAATGACAACTGGGAGGTAGTGGCCGAGGGCATCCAGACCATCCTCCGCCGCGAGGGCTACCCCAACCCCTACGAGACCCTAAAGGCCCTCACCCGCACCGGACAGGCAGTGTCCGACCGCACCATCCGGGAGTTCATCGACTCCCTGGACGTGGCCGAGACCGTCAAGGACGAGCTCAGAAGACTTACACCCTTCAACTATACTGGAAAATGAAACGATACATCCTCACCGTCACAACTGTCCTGACGCTCCTGCTGTCAGCCGGCACCATGGGAGCACAGGCTCCGGACTACGATACTTATTTTACCCCTGACCGCCTCCGCATAGACTTCATCCTCGCAGGAGATGCACAGGAGCAGCACGCTTACCTGGCCGGTCTTAAGAAAGAATGTGCCTGGGCAGGCTCCCACGCATCCCTCATAGATCCGTTCCGCTACGGCGAATACATGTTCGAAGCCTGGTCCGGAGAGACACTGATCTACTCCAAGGGCTTCTCCACCCTCTTCCAGGAGTGGAGGACCACTGCTGAGGCCCGCGAGGTCTCCAAGGCCTACACCCAGGCCGTATGGATGCCGTTTCCCAAGGAAGATATACGCATTGTCCTCTCTGAGAGAGTAAAGGCGACCGGGGAGTTCCGCGAGATATTCTCCGGCATGATAGACCCGAAGGACGCCCTCATCAGCCGTGAGGCCGCTCCGGCCTATACAGTAACGCCATTGCTTACCTCCGGAGACATGGAGCACAAGGTCGACCTGCTCTTCGTGGCCGAGGGCTACACCGCAGACCAGATGGACCAGTTCCACCGTGACTGCCGCAAATTCATGGACTACCTCTTCTCGATGGAGCCATACAAGTCCCGCAAGAGCGACTTCAATGTCACTGCCGTCGATGTGGTATCCCCTGAGCAGGGCACCGACATCCCCAATCAGGATATCTGGAAACACACCGCCCTCAACTCTCATTTCTACACCTTCTACATCGACCGCTACCTGACCATCACCGATCATAAGTCCATAGCCGACAATGTGGCCGGCGCCCCCTTCGATGCCCTCTTCATAGTAGTCAACGAGGAGAAATACGGCGGCGGAGGCATCTTCAACTCCTACGCTCTCGGCACCGCCGGCAACGAGCTGTCCTACCAGGTGTTCATCCACGAGTTCGGACACAGTTTCGCCGGACTGGGCGACGAATACTACAATTCCGAAGTGGCATACGAGAACTTCTACAACCTGGAGACCGAGCCATGGGAGCCCAACATCACCACCCTTGTGGACTTCGACAGCAAGTGGAAGGACATGATCGACTCAGGCAAATGGTCCGAGGAGCAGGTAGGTGTCTACGAGGGCGGCGGATACATGGCCAAGGGCGTGTACCGTCCACGCGAGGACTGCCGCATGCACACCAACACGGCCCCGGATTTCTGTCCGGTCTGCCAGAGAGCCATCAACCGCATGATTGACTATTACTGCAAGTAGATGAAGATAAGGCCTTACCGCTACTATCTCATCGACCTGGACCGCACCCTTTGGGACTTCGACAGCAATTCGGAGCATGCCATTGGCCTGCTCATTACCCGCAATCCACGACTGCTTCAGGCTGTAACGGGTACCGGAAACCTGAAAGCCAGCCTGAAAGACGGTATAGAAAACATCCGGAAGCATGACGTTTCTGTGGAGAATGCCCTGCACAGTTTTTTTCTCAAATACGACAAGCTCAACCACCAGCTGTGGGCCTTGTACGAGGCCGGGGAAATGTCCAAGGAAGACCTGCGCTGGAAGCGGTTTCACGAGGCTTTCCGCTGGTACGGAGTGGACGATGAGGATCTGGCACGAAAGTTCGGGGAAGATTATCTGGAACAGATGATTCTGGAGAACAGGCTTATGCCCGGTGCTGTGGAAATGCTTGAGTCCATCCGCTCCTCAGGCGGCAGAATGGCAATCCTTAGCAACGGATTCAAGGAGGTGCAGTACCGCAAGCTGCGCGGTTCCGGCATAGACGGATTCTTCGACGCCGTAGTAGTCTCGGAGGAGGCCGGCTGCCTCAAACCCCGCCCGGGCATCTTCGCATACGCAGTGGAACGGCTCTCAGGCATCCGCCGGCAGGACAACCCGGAGGCATGGCGCGAGGCCAAGCGGCAGACCCTCATGATAGGGGACGATCCCGTAAACGACATCCTCGGCGCTCAGATTTTCGGCATCGACCAGTTCTTTTATAACCACAAACGAACCAAAGCTATCTCACACGCGACCTACGAATCGCAGGTTCTACCCGTATTTTCAGGCAATTTTCAGCAGTAACTGGCATTCAGCCCTTGCCAGATTCATTCAAAATGCTTATATTTGCACTTTAGTACAACCTTATTAATCACTAACTCTTAATTTATCCTTTATGAAAAAGACCAAGCTATTACTGACAGCTCTGTTACTGCTGATAACTGCCGCGGCCTACGCGCAGGACATTACAGTTACAGGTACTGTTACAGACGCTGGCACCGGTGAGACCATCGTCGGTGCTTCTGTCGTACTTAAAGGGAGCACTGCCCACTGGACCATGACCGATGATCAGGGCGCCTACTCTCTCACCGTTCCTTCCGACGGTGTTCTCGAAGTGACGTTCCTGGGTTATACCACGCAGGAGATTCCAATTAACGGACGCACGTCCATCAATGTGGAGCTATCCCCGGAAGCCACTACCCTGGATGACGTGATCGTAGTTGCTTACGGTACGGCCACCAAGGAGTCACTGACGGGTGCGGTCTCCACCGTGAGATCAGAGGCCATTGAGAGAAGGCCCATTTCATCCGCTACCGCCGCCCTTGAAGGAACAGTGGCCGGTGTGCAGATCAACAACTCCTACGGAGAGCCCGGCTCGGATCCCGACATCCGTATCCGCGGATTCAACTCCATATCCGGCTCCAACTCTCCTCTGATCGTGCTGGACGGCGTGCCGATGGGTGGAAACATCTCCGACCTCAACCCTGCGGATATCGCATCCATATCCGTGCTGAAAGACGCCTCCTCCGCAGCACTCTACGGTAACCGGGCCGCCAACGGTGTAGTGATGATCACCACCAAGGCCGGAAACATCGGAGAAGAGAAACTTACCGTAAACCTGACTATCAATCAGGGATTCTATAACAGAGGAGTGCCCGAATACGACAGGCTCAACTCCGTCCAGTACATGGAGGCTTTCTTCCAGGCTATCCGCAACGGAGAGTATACCAGCAACATGGACAAGTATGCCAGCTACAGCGATGCCAATGCGGCCGCACTGCAGGGCGTGCAGTCCGCTCTGGTGTACAATATCTTCAACAAGAACTGGAGCGAGCTCTACGATGCAAACGGAAAAATAGTGTCTGACGCCTACATCCTGCCCGGCATCGCTGAGGACCTTGACTGGTACGAGCCCATGGAAAGACTCGGATACCGTCAGCAGTACAACCTCAACGCCAGCGGCGGCACCAAGAAGACCTCTTACTTCGTATCGGTCGGATACAACAATGAGAAGGGCTTCATCAAATACTCCGACGGCGAGCGTCTGACCGGAAGGGCCAATGTATCGGCACAGCCTGTCAAATGGCTGAAAGTCGGTGCTAATATTGCCGGTTCCCACCAGATCTACCACAGTATGACAGGAGACTCCGGCAACAGCAGCAACTACAAGAACCCCTTCATGTTCGCCCGTCAGATGGCTCCTATCTATCCTGTGCATCTGCACGATTTGACTACAGGAGACTACGTTCTGGACGACATGGGTAACAAACAGTTCGACGGAGGTGCCGAGCTGGGCCGTCCCCAGTACAACGAACGCCACGTCATCTGGGAGTATGAGCTGGACCAGAACGTATCGTACCGTACTACAGTTAATGCCACCGCTTTCGCCGAAATCAACTTCCTGAAAGATTTCAAGTTCAGGGTAAACGGAGACATGAGCATCCGCAACTCACTTGCCCAGAGCTATGACAACTCCACCATCGGAAACGGAAAGGACCTCGGCCGCATGAGCCAGACCGAATATATGTACAAGAGCTACACCTTCCAGCAGCAGCTGATGTGGAACCGCGACTTCGGCAAGCACAACGTCGATGTCCTCCTGGCACACGAGAACTACTGGTACTGGTACAACTACACCTATCTCTTCAAACAGGAGGAGAAATTCGCAGGGATGATGAATCTCAGCAACTTTACCACCATGAACACCATGACCGGCTATGACAACAACTACAGGACGGAAAGTTACCTGGGCCGCGTCAAGTACAACTACGACGAGCGCTACTTCATCGAAGGCTCCTACAGGTACGACGGTTCCTCCAGATTCTATCCCGAGAACCGCTGGGGAAGCTTCTGGTCAGTAGGTGCCAGCTGGGTCATCAGCAGCGAGCCCTGGATGCAGAATGTCAGCTGGATCGACATGCTGAAACTCCGCGCCGCCTACGGAGAGGTAGGACAGGACGCCGGTGCCGGCTACTATGCATGGCAGGCTCTCTACACCTCCACCCAGAATGGTCTTTCCGGTGCTGCCTACAAGAGCCAGCTGGCAGCCATGGGAATAAGCTGGGAGACATCCCAGTCTGCATCCATCGCCGTAGAGGCCCGCATGTTCAACCGCTGGAACTTCACTTTGGAGTTCTTCAACAAGACCTCCAAGGACCTGCTCTTCGATGTCACACTGCCTTCATCAATGGGTTCGACCAGCACAGGTTCCTCCAACCCTGACCAGACCATGAACTTCGGCTCAATAGCCAACGTCGGACTGGAATTCTCCACGGACGTGGACATTATCCGCAATAGAGACTGGTTGTGGAATGCAGGCCTGAATATCACCACACTGAAAAATACAATCCTCGAGCTCCCCGACCAGTACGCCGAGGAGGGCCAGATATCCGGAACCAAGAAGTACATGGTAGGCCACGGCATATACGACTTCTGGATGTACAAATACCAGGGCATCGACCTCAGCGACGGACATGCGCTCTTCAAATTCAATGACAAGGACTACTATATAGATGACCCCAATGTTACCGGTCCCGCCGCAGATAAAGGCGAGGACAAGACTGAAGCACCCGCCGACGGAGTCAGAGTCATCGACGGAGTCCCTTATGCGACAAGCGTCACCTATGCTGAAAAAGACTGGTCCGGCAGTGCCATACCTGACTTTTACGGCTCGTTCAACACGTCACTTACCTGGCGCAACTTCACACTGTCAGCACTCATGACATTCCAGGTAGGAGGTCAGATTCTCGACTACTCATACGCCAACCTCATGGGAACAAGCACCAGCCCGAGCGCAATGCACGTGGACAACCTGAAAGCTTGGACTCCTGACAACATGGGTACCGGAGTCAGCAAGGAGTTCTATCCCGCACTCAACACCCAGTACAATTCCGAGAATTACACTACTTCGGATTTCTTCCTGATTGATGCCAGCTACTTTGTGCTCAAGAACATCACCCTGAGCTACCAGCTGCCGCGCAACGTGGTGGAGAAGATGAAGCTGTCCGGATTCGGAATCTCGGTATCCTGCGACAATGCGGTAACCGTCACACAGCGCAAGGGAATGAACCCCCAGCAGTCATTCAACGGTCTGAACTATAACGCCTATGTACCTGCCCGAATCTTCTCGGTAGGACTCAATCTCAAATTCTAAGTACAACTGAGAATCAACCAATTAAACACAGATAGAATGAAAACGATATACAAGATACTGATTTCAGCGGCAGTGGCTGCAACCTGCTGGTCCTGCTCCAAGGACTATCTGGACACCTACCCCACATCCTCCACTTCCGCAGCCACCATCTTCGAGACCACCGAGAACGCGAAGCTGGCAGTCAACGGCATCGCAAGGATCATGACCTCACAGCATCTGTCCACACAGGGATTCTGCGGTGAAGGAACCATCAAGTACATGTTCGGAGAATTCCCCGGAGAGAATTATTCCATCCCCAATCTGACCGGATGGTCCACAGTGCTCAACAACGAGTACATCACCAGGAACACCTCCTCCTACACCTACTACCCATGGTTCTACTACTACATGATGATAGGCAATGCGAACGAGATTCTGCGCAATATCGACGCAGCCGAAGGTCCTCAGGCTGAAAAGGATTTCATCACAGCCCAGGCCCTCACTTTCAGGGCATACGCCTACACCATGCTGGTTCAGCTCTACTGCTACAGGTGGGCTGACTCTGAGAACGGTACGGCAGTCAGCAAGCTCAACAACGGTCTTGTGCTCAGGACTGAGGAGAATATGGACAACACCGATGTGCCTCTTTCTTCGTCAGGCGCCGTGTACGAGCTGATTTACTCCGACCTGCAGAGAGCCGTGGATCTCTTCACATCATGCGGAATCGACAGGGATCCCGATGACCTCTGGCTCCCCAACATAGATGTCGCCAATGCCACATGGGCCAGAGCAGCCCTCAGCAAACAGGACTATGCCACAGCCTTGGAGAAAGCCACTCTTGCCAAAGCCGACTATCCTCTCATGACCAATGACGAGTACCAGTCAGGGTTCAACGCCCCCAATCAGGAATGGATTTTCGGCAGCTTCGGAGGCTCCGAGGAAAACCTCTACTACTACAGTTACTTTGCATATGTAGGCTACGACGCAGGATCCAGCCGCGTCCGTGGAAATCCCAGCTGCATCAGCCGCGAGCTCTTCGAGGAGATACCCGCAACAGATATCCGCAAGGGAATGTACCTCGATCCCATTTCCGAGGATAACTACAGCAGTTCCAACGGTGAGCTTACTAATGATGATCTGATTGCCGAGTACAAGACAAAGTATCCCTCGATCACATCCGCCCACAAATTAGCAGCCTACAATCAGCTGAAGGTCGGCGTGGCCGGCACTCCCGGTATAGGATACCTCAACCACTTCCGCAGCGCGGAGATGTATCTGATTATAGCAGAGTCCAATTACTTCCTCAGCAACGAACAAGCTGCCAGGGAAGCTATGAACGAGCTCACCCGTGACAGCGGAAGAGACCCTCAGTACAACTGCGATGCCTCTGGAGAAGCCCTTCTGGACGAAATCAAGCTCTACTGGGATATCGAGCTGTTCCTCGAAGGTTTCGACTGGTTCAACAAGAAAAGGTGGAACGAGCCTCTGGTACGTCACTCCTTTGATGAAGGAGGTAATTTCAACAGCCTGATGTCAAACGACAGGGATGTAGAGTTCGGCAACAGATGGACATACGTAACTCCTCTGATTGAGATCCAGTACAACAGAGCCCTCCAATAAAGCAAATCTTGACTGACAATAAACTTTTTCATGTACGAGTGAGGCCGTACCGGAGTAAATTCCGATACGGCCTCTTCTCTATTATGTATCAACGCCAATCCCCGTTTCTACAGAAGCTCGTCCATCAGCCGGTCCAGATCGCGCCTCTCCTTCTTGGTCGGGCGTCCTGTGCCGCGGTCGCGGCGGATATAGACGGTCTCGAAGGGAGCGTTGAGCTTGTCCAGCTCCTCCTGGGGGGTGATGTCCTCGGCGAACTCGGGCACGAGCTTGGCTCCTACCCTGTTGCCTATCGGAACGATTACCCGGTACTGGAAGTGGACACTGCCCTTGCGTACCGACACGGTGTCACCTGCCTTGACATCCCTGGAAGCCTTGGCCTCCGCCCCGTTGACACTGACCTTGCCGCTGCGGCAGGCATCGGCCGCCTCGGTGCGGGTCTTGTAGACGCGGATGGACCAGAGAAACTTGTCTATGCGTACCTGCTGTTCCATTGTCCTGCCTCCTACTCCTTTATATAACTGTCCTTCTCCTCAGTCCTGCCGACATAGACTTCCATCAGCCGCGTCCCGGCCGTGATGGCCGAAAGGGTGAAGTCCGACATGGCGGCCGGTATCAGCACCCACTCCCCGCGCAGCAGAGGTGTCGGCTGAGATGTATCCGAAGGCGTAATCACCGCCTCACCCTCGAGGCAGCAGTACAGCAGAAAGCTCTCATAGCGGTCGGGCCATATCCTGAGCGGGTCCGTCAGCAACAGTTCGTTGGCCGTGAAATACCTGCACTCCACGAGTTTCTTCGAAGGGGCAGAACCTCCGGAGTGCACGAAGCCCGCTCCGTCATATTTGCTGTAGTTGATACAGCTAAGAGCCTGGTCCACATGCATCTGCCGGGCCGTGGCCGGATTGTTCTCCCGGCCCCAGTCGTAGATGCGGTAGGTAACGTCGGAGAGCTGCTGGATCTCGGCTATCACCAGCCCGCCTCCGGCCGAGTGGACGGTACCCGCCTCGATGAAGAAGAAGTCTCCCTTCTTTGGAGTCACCACATTCAATACCTCCTCGAGAGTACCTGCCGCGCAGCGGTCCAGGAACTCGTGCATATCCAGGTCCTTGTTGAAGCCCATGTAGATACGTGCTGTAGGATCGGCCTCCAGCACATACCAGGCCTCGGTCTTGCCATAGGAGTTGTGACGGTCGAAGGCGGTCTCGTCATCGGGATGGACCTGTACGGAAAGCCTCTCCTGGATGTCAAGGAGTTTGACCAGCACCGGAAATTCATTGCCGAAACGCTTGTAGTTGTCCTCACCTACTATCTCGTCCATATAGGTCTCGATGACATCGAAGAGGGGATTGTCCTCCAGCCAGCCGTTCTCTATCACCGAACTGTCATCCTCGAAACCGGAGACCTCCCAGCTCTCCCCTATCACAGCATCGGGATCGAAGGGCTTGTGAAACTGAGCGGCCAGACGGCGGCCTCCCCAGACCCTTTCCCTCGGCTGGGGTATGAACTTAATGGGATATATCGCTTTTTTCATCTGAAATGTATTTGTTTATCAATCCTATGCCGGCAGCCAGCACCAGAGCGGAGACGGCAAGCAGTATGTAAGTCAACTGAGGACCAAACATGCTCTGCATAGTCTCATCGGAAACAACTTCCGGGCCGAAAAATGCAGCCACCATGATGGTCAGGGTATTGTTGAGCGAATGCATGGCTACCACTGTCCAATAACTGCGGGTACGCACGTATATCCATCCGAAAAGACAGCCCATCACGAAAGCCGGAAGAGCCTGCCAGGGATTGAGGTGGGCTATGCCGAAAAGCACCGACGACCACAGGATCGCCCACCAGGTATCCATCCTCCGCATCAGCCCGGTAAGGATGACTCCGCGGAAGAGAAATTCCTCCAGCAATGGAGCCAGCACGCTCATAATCAGCAAATTGAAAACAATATTTGTTCCGTACATCTGCTCCAGCGCGCTGCTGAACCACTCCGGCATCTCCATTCCCTCCGGCAGGCTGCTGATAAGGATGATGACGGCAAGCTCCAGCAGAATCACAACAGGGATGAATGCCCACAGCCCCATCCTTCCGAAACGGGGCCGGTCCAGACGGATGCTGTCATACTCCGGAAGCTGCTCTCCCAGAGGACTGTTCAGCCGCCGCAAGCCCTTCCAGTACAGATACATCAGAGGGAAGATATAGGCCAATGTATAGGTCAGTGGCAATGCGGCCGTCTCAAATGCCTGATACTTTTCATTGTCAGACAGTTCCCCGCTGCCAAAGTCATATCCGACAAAGCCATTGAATATAACCAGCTGCAGCATGGCCGCCGCGAACTGTCCTCCCGCAAACAGAAGCAGTATCAGCCATGACTGCTTCAGATCCGGAAGGGAATACATCAGTTTTCTAAGCATGAGATATCAGGTTTTCAAAAATTTTTCAAAGATACGCAATTAATGATAACTTTGCATTCATGGAAGAAGAAGTACCTTACAATAAAAGACAGGATGACACCGGAAACTCCACGGACACCGGGACCGGTTCCGCCGTGGAGCAAGATTCCGTGAAGCAGAATGGGCATCCCCGTAAGAAGTTGGTAAAAGTACTGACAAACAAGTACTTCATAGTCACTTTCATATTCGCTGTAATAGTCCTTTTCGTAGACCGAAACAACCTAATCCGCTGGGCCGGAGACTATCTTGAGGTACTGCGGCAGGAAAGAGTCATCCGACAGTATGGCCGGGACATCGAGGAACTGGACCGCAAGCTGGACCAGCTGACCTCGGACCAGGACTCACTGGAAAAATACGCCAGGGAACAGTTCTACTTCCACCGGGAGGACGAGGAAGTCTTTATTGTCGATTGAACTGAGTCATGGTCCGCTCAATGCCGGCCAGCCCGAAGGACTTGACGGCCTCCACCGCCCTCTCCCATATCTCCGGAAGCTGCTTCTGCTCCTCCTCATCCCATTTCCCCAGCACGAAATCCACCTGAGGGCCGCGTCCCACATGAGAGCCGATGCCCACCCTGAGACGGGGATACTCCTGAGTTCCGAGCATTTCCGCGATATTGGCCAGACCGTTGTGGCCTCCCGCACTGCCTCCCTTCCGCATGCGCAGCGCTCCGAACGGCAGGTTCATGTCGTCCGCTATCACCAGCAGGTTCTCCACAGGGATATTTTTCTTATCCAGCCAGTAGGCCACGGCCTTGCCGCTAAGGTTCATATAGGTCGAGGGCTTGAGCAGGACGAAGGTACGGCCCTTGAGCCTGATCTCCGCCATGTCGCCGTAACGTACTGTCGTAAAAAGAGTATTGGACGCCTGAGCCCAGGTGTCCAATACCGAAAATCCCATATTGTGGCGGGTACCGACATATTCGTACCCGATATTTCCCAATCCGACTATGAGATATGTCATGAGCGGGATGATTACTCAGCTGCGGGTGCTGCTGCCTCCTCTGCAGAAGCCTCCTCGTCACCGGCACCGGCCATTGCGGCACGAGTGTGCTTAACTGTGCAGACTCCTGTAGTCTTGGGGCTTACAATCTGGATGCCCTCGTAGGAAAGGTCACCGGCTGTAATCTGCTTGCCGAGCCTGAGGTTGGTGATGTCGATATCGAGCACATCAGGTATCTGGTCGGGCAGTCCGCATACCCTGAGCTTGCGGGCCTCGATGAGGAGCTTACCGCCGGCCTTCACTCCGATGCAGTTGCCGAAGATGTTCAGAGGCACGTTGATGGTCACGGGCTTGTCAGCCGAGATGGCCAGGAAGTCAGCATGGATGGTATTGTCAGTTACAGGGTGGAACTGAAGCTCGTGAAGGATAGCCAGATAGTTCTTGCCATCGATGTCGAGGTCCACGATGTAACTGTTGGGAGTGTGGGTGAGAGCCTTGAGGTCTCTTGCATCTACAGAGAAGAGAACGTTCTCGATTCCGTTGCCGTAGAGATTGCAGGGTACCTGACCCTCTCTGCGGATGCTCTTGGTGAGCGACTTACGGCCCTTAGTCCTGGCCGTACCATGTAAGGCAATGTGTTTCATGATATTAATTTAAAAAGTGTTACTCAGTCCGGGCTTTCCGGACCCCATTGCACCAAAAGCCTGATGGCTTTTAGGGGTGGCAAAAGTAATCAAATTTTCAAGTTTGGCAAAAAATTTGTATCTTGCACAGACGAATTAACAACATTTTAGATTAATTTTTATGGAAAAGAAATGGAGATGCACCGTATGCGGTTACGTGCACACTGGAGACAACCCTCCTGAAAAATGCCCTCTCTGCAAGGCTCCCGCAAGCAAGTTTGTAGAGATCAAGGAAGAAGCCAATGAAATCTCATGGGCCGACGGCCACACTCTCGGAGTGGCCAAAGGCTGCGACCAGGAAATATGGGAAGGCCTGCAGGCACATTTTGCAGGCGAATGTTCTGAAGTAGGTATGTATATAGCCATGAGCCGTCAGGCTGACAGGGAAGGCTATCCCGAGATCGCCGAGGCTTACCGCCGTATCGCCTACGAGGAGGCTGATCACGCCGCCAGATTCGCCGAGCTCCTCGGTGAGGTAGTCTGGGACACCAAGACCAACCTCGAGAAGAGAATGCACGCAGAGGCCGACGCCTGCGCCGACAAGAAGCGTATCGCCACCAAGGCCAAACAGCTCAACCTCGACGCCATCCACGACACAGTACACGAGATGTGCAAGGACGAGGCCCGTCACGGCCAGGCTTTCGAGGGTCTGTACAAGAGATTCTTCGGCGAGAAGAAATAATTACTCGACCATCGTGACCGCCTTGTTCCAGGCGAGGGTCCTGTAATATTTATCAAGAACTGAGTTTTCGGGATTGGGTACATAGGTGCTCAGTCCCGAAAATGTTTTTATATCGAACTGCACATATCCTCCGAGTACAAACGCATCGGTTGCCTTTTTGTACACAACAGCCGCATCCAGCGCCTGTCGGAAAGATTCAGTTCGTTCCTCATCTGGAGATATACTGGTCATAAAGTCTTCAAGATCATAGAACCAGTGCTTATTCAGTCTGTAGTACCCCTGCAGTGAGTCCATATCCAGAAGCTGTATACTGTCCCGTCCTCCGTCACCCAGCACCTCACGGCATGCCGTGGCAAGTCCATCCAAAGCTTTAGTGTCCACTACTGCCACTGTAGCCCCATCTTCGCGGTAATACTCATAATACTTGTCACACATTGATTTTAAGGCGGGCAGACTGCCGTCAACAATATCCTCCACCACTAGATCGTATGGAAAGCCGGCGGCAAGCACCTCCGCAGCTGATGCTACCAGATAGTCACACTTCTCCCTCAGCTCGTAGGCAACCTCCACACCGCCCATCAGGCATGCGTCGAAAAGTATATAACTATAATGCACCGGCAGCGCCTCCGCCAGATCACGTATGTCCATCTCACTGCTTCCGTCAATTCCGAAAGACTTCACGTACGCGGCAAAGGGATCCTCGGCCAACTGCATGGGGACTATGCCTCCATCCGAATCCTCGACCGGACTGCTGTAAAAGCCTTCCGGCAGCCATCCCGTACCATGGGACCAAAGGACCAGCCCCCTGTAGTCAGAAGGGAAAAGCGCGTCGGCATAGGAAAGGACGGCATTCATCACCGAATCGGACATGGAATCCTGCTCCTGATCATATTCCATGAGCACCTCCTCGAACACTTCTCCTGGACGGCCGGAGCTCAGCCTCATAAGCTTGGGAGTCTCACCGCAGATATCGGCATACACCAGAAGGACATCTCCGGAGCCCTCGTCGAAATACTGGGGCAGCCCGCCGTTCTTGATGTCTTCCAGATTCTGACGGGCGTAGGACGCCAGGTCATTGTCAGCCGCCATATATATCAGGACGGTACGTCCTATCCGCATATCGTTGCTTCCCTGATTGTCGAGACAGGAGACCGCCGAGAGCGCAAGGAGGACCGCCGTGGCAGAAAGGAGCGCATATCTCATCATTACTTTAATCTTTTTCATCTTTTCTCCGTTAACGGAAGACAAATATAGAATTAATTTGCTATTTTTGTATTTATTCAAAACATATACGGTATGAAAACAGACAATCTATTCACTTTTCTGGGCGGAGTCCTCGTAGGAGCCGCCGTTGCGATTCTCTTCGCACCCGAGTCAGGCGAGGAGACACGCAGGAAGATCAAGGACACCTTCGACAAGGAGTACCAGGGCCTCAAGGACAAGATCAACAGCCTCGAGAGCCGCGCCAAGGCAGCAGCCGACGCATACGCCTCGGCCAAGGCCCAGAACGGTACTGAGAACGGAGCCATTCCCGAATAATGCCTGGAGATGGAGAACCAGACCCCGAACAGCAACAACCCCCTGGGAGACCTCTTCTCGTCCATCAAGTGCTACATAGACCTGCGCATTGACGAGATAAAGCTGGCCCTGGCCGAGAACCTGGCCAAGATCTTCAGCAGGATTATTTTCTTCTTCCTGCTTTTCATCCTGGTCGGAGTAGTCCTCGGCATAGCGGCTGCTGCGCTATCCTCCTGGTTCACCGTACTGGTGGGCAACAGGACGGCTGGCCTGCTGATTACAGCCGGCATATTCCTCCTGCTGATTCTGGCACTGTTCCTCTTCAAGGACCGGTTCCTTATCAACAGCCCCCTGAGAATGTTTTTACGAATGTTTTTCGACGACAGGAAAAATGGAAAAGGACAATAGAATCTCAGACTACCGCAACATCCGGAACCTCGAGGAGCTGCAGTATTGCCGCAGGCTCCTGTCTTCCCGTATTGACCATCAGGAGATAATGGTCCTGTACAAGCTGCGCTGCGTGTGGGAATTCATCTCCCCTTCCAACCTCCTGGACATGGGCTGCAAGGCCATAGCCTCGCACAACCCCTCCTTCAACATACTGTACAGGACCGTGGATTTCATCCGCAACCTGGCCAAAAGCAGGAGAAAAAAAGAAACCGAGTAGAAAGAGCAGTCTATGAGGATCATCATCGCCGGAGCCGGAGAGATTGGCAGTCATCTTGCCAAGATGCTGAGCATGGAGTACCACGAGATTACGGTTATCTCCCCAGACCCCGAGAGTCTGGAAGACCTGGCCAGTGACTCGGACATAGTGACGGTAGTGGGACATCCCACTTCCATAGAGACTCTGGTCCAGGCCGGAACAGGCAGTGCGGATCTCTTCATCGCCGTCAATCCTGACTCGGAGCAGGACATCAACATAGTCTCCGCGGCCCTGGCAAAAAAGCTGGGAGCCAAGAAGGTTACGGCCCGTATCAACAACGAGGAGTACCAGAAGAACGACAACAGGATACTCTTTACCGACCTCGGCATAGATTCTCTTTTCTATCCGGAGAAAATCGCCGCCACTGAGATAGTCAACCTGCTGAAACAGAACAATGCCTCCGAGTTCATGAACTACTCGCACGGCAAGCTTCAGCTCATCGTCTACCGTCTGGAAGAGTGCTCTCCGATGGTGGACCGCACAGTCGCCGAACTGCGCGAGAGGACTCAGAATCTCTTCCGCTCGGTAGCCATCTCCCGCGACGGCAGGACCATCATACCCAAGAGCGCCACCCGCTTCAAACAGGGAGACGTAGTATATCTCGTCTCCAAGAAGGAAGGTATGGAACAGGCTCTGTCGCTGTCCGGCAAGCCCAAGGTATCCGTACGCAACCTGATGATTCTGGGCGGAGGCCGCATAGGCGAGATGGTGGCCCGCTCCATGGAGAAACAGACTGAGAATATCCGGCTCATCGAACTCAAGCCGGGCAAGTGCGCACATCTGTCAGAGACTCTGGACCGGACTCTGGTCATCAACGGAGACGGCCGGAATTCCGACCTGCTGATGCAGGAAGGGCTCAAGGACATGGAAGCATTCGTGGCCGTTACCAGCAGCTCCGAGACCAACATACTCTCCTGCGTAGTGGCCAAGCGCATGGGTATACCAAAGGTCATAGCCGAAGTGGAGAACTTCGAATACATCAAGCTGGCCGAGGAGATGGGCGTGGACTCTGTCATCAACAAGAAGCTCATCACGGCAGGCAAGATATTCCGCTTCACACTCTCCAACAAGGTCCGCTCAATCAAGGTCCTCAACGGAACCGACGCAGTGGTCCTCGAGTTCATTGTAAACACCAACAGCAAGATAACCACGGGCAGGCTCAAAGAGCTGAACTTCCCGGAAGAAGCCATCATCGGAGGCTTTGTCAGGGGCAACGAGAGCTTCATAGCAGACAGTGAGAGCACCATCCGGCCATACGACCAGGTAGTGGTGTTCGCCAATCCTGACGCCGTGGACAAAGTCGACAAATTCTTTTTATAATACTAATTTATTTAACACACCAACCAGTAATGATACAGTTTAAATTTCCCGTTTCGGGCAAGACCCGTACCGAACATGACCTGCTGGGTTACAAAGAAGTTCCCACCGAGGCCCTTTTCGGCATCCAGACCCTGAGATGCATCGAGAATTTTGATATCAGCAACAACCATCTCTGCGACTTCCCGGAGTTCATCAAGGCTTTCGGTATCGTGAAGATGGCTGCCATCAAGGCCAACCACAAACTCGGTCTCGTCTCCGACCAGGTCAAGGACGCTGTTGTAGAGGCCTGCCAGGAGCTCATCGACGGCAAGCATCTCGAGTTCTTCCCGATTGACATGGTTCAGGGTGGTGCCGGAACCAGCATGAACATGAATGCCAACGAGGTGATTGCCAACCGTGCCCTCGAGATCATGGGTCACCAGAGAGGTGAGTACCAGTACTGCCACCCCAACGACCACATCAACATGGCACAGTCCACCAACGACGCCTACCCCAGCGCCATGCATCTCGGACTGTACTTCATCAACGAGAAGGTGCAGGTAGCCCTCAAGGAACTGATCAAGGCCTTCGACGACAAGAAGAAGGAGTTCGCCAATATCATCAAGATGGGCCGTACCCAGCTGCAGGACGCAGTGCCAATGACCCTCGGACAGTCCTTCGGAGCCTTCGCTGACGCCATGAGGCATGAGGCCTCAAGACTGCAGAAGGCAGCCGACGAGTTCCTCTACACCAACATGGGTGCCACAGCCATCGGTACCGGTATCACCGCAGAGCCCAATTACGCCAAGTACTGCACCGAGTACCTCCGCGAGATCTCAGGTCTGGACATCAAGCTCTCGAGGAACCTTATAGAGGCCACACACGATACCTCGTGCATGGTTGCCTACTCATCTGCCCTGAAATCGATTGCCATCCGCCTCTCGAAGATATGCAACGACCTGCGCCTGATGTCCTCCGGTCCCCGTACCGGTATCGAGGAGATCAAGCTGCCTCCCAAACAGCCCGGATCGTCCATCATGCCCGGAAAGGTCAACCCCGTTATCCCCGAGGTGGTCAACCAGGTATGCTTCAAGGTAATCGGCAATGACTTCGCAGTAACCATGGCCTCCGAGGCCGCTCAGCTCGAGCTCAACGTGATGGAGCCCGTGATGGTAGAGTCCCTCGTTGAGTCAGCCACATGGATGACCCGCGCATTCACCACCCTCCGCGTAGAGTGCATCGAAGGTATCCAGGCCAACAAGAAACACTGCGAGGAGCAGGTTAAGCACAGCATCGGTATCGTCACAGCCCTCAAGCCCTACATCGGATACTCCAACTGCACGGAGATTGCCAAAGAGGCCCTCGAGTCCGGCAAGAGCGTCTATGACCTTGTTCTGGAGCGCAACCTTCTGACCAAGAAGCAGCTCGACGTGATTCTGAACCCCAAGAACATGATTCACCCGAGCATGATTGCAGACATCAGAAAGAATGACTGACACCTGCGATGACTGCCCACTGCCCCCGGAGACCGAAACCGGCATCCAGGCGCAGAACAAGTCCCAGCAATGACAGACGGTACCCTGCCCCGTATGTGGGCAGGGTATTTTTTATATTCATTTCCCGGAAAGACGGGAAAACATTGCCTGCCCCTCCCCATACGGCGGCTCCGTGAGGACCGTAGATTTTCTGCCTGAGCTCAACCTGGGCCGATAGCAGATTGCGGTCCCGGTAGCGCCCCTTGTAATACCCCCTGAGCCTTATATCACCGCCTGCATCGGGCCAGACAGTCCAAGGTGCCGTCCTGGAATTGACCTGCCCATAGAGATCCATGGCCAGGACTCCACCCTCCCACAGAGGAAGATAAAAGTCGGCCGTAACCTCCGTTCTTGCAAACGGCCTGCCGCCCTGGAGGGGAAAATGCACGCTTTCCTCGGCTGTTATCAGGATACCGCGCGACGGCTCGCTGCCGTTGTCCCGGGTATCCAGGTCAAACCTGAGTCCCAATCCGGCATAATGAGTCTCCATGGGTTCGCCATCCATAGGATACGAAGTGGAAAGCTCCGAAACTCCGCTGTAGGCATAGGAGACAAATCCTCCGGCCTTCAGCAGATTACCTCTACGGTACATCAGGTCAGCGCGGGCATCGGCCCGGTGACTGACTATTCTTCCTCGGTTGCTGTCACGGGAGGCAGCCTCATACCCCAGTCCCCAGAAATACCGGGGGCCGTAGATGTATGCCGCTGAATATTGTATAAGAAAATCCCCCTTGCGGGAAATCCATGCGCCGGTGACGGCTCCGGCTGCGGAGAGATTGGTGGAAATCATCAGCACGGCTCCTACCGTGGAGGGCGGTGCGAGAGTGTCCTCCGAGGTCCTGCCGGAGCCCATGAATCCTCCCATCGCCAGAAATTCCGTCTCCTGGGTGTACATTGCTCCGAATAGAGGCATTACACGGAATTCAGGAGAGCGGAACGAGGGATGACGGCGCGGGTGCAGCCTGTAATATCGGTCGACAGTATCCTTTACCCTGGCCTCAGCGGCAGAGTCCAGCACCTGGCTGTCCGCCGGGAAAGTGCAGAAGAGCAGCGGAATGAACAGAAGAATATGCCTGAAGGCTGTCCGCAGCATGGCCGGATCAGTCTACTATCCGGAAATTATCCACCCAGAAAGTATTGCCGAGTCCTCCGTAGAAAGCCTCGCCGCTGGATGAGGATATCCAGATTATGATATGCGTGGGGGTCTCGTCGGCATCAGCCCAGCCGTTCTCCTCTATGGGGACTATCCTGCCCTTACTGTTCTTGCAGTAATAGACTATGTCCCCGTTCTTGAGCCCCATCTCCGGGATGAAATCCTCATCGGAGGATATATCGCCGTAACGGATTTCAAGAGTCTCGCCGTTCACCCACTCGGGGACATCGTTGCAGAACTTCTTGAAGGCAGTGCCTACCCGGGTGGCGGTGATATTGCCCTTCGCATCCTCCTCCCTGTGCTGAAGATATACGGCTATATAGGGATAGTCCTTCCCGCCCATTTCTTTCTTGGGAGAGAAACCCGTAGAACGGATTATAGGGTTGCCCACCTCCGCCTTGTAGTCATACTGCACGGCAGAGGGCCGTCCGGTATAAGGTATGCCGCTGTCCATCTTGGTATACGCGCTCTTGGTGTCCCTGATCGGCTCGCAGAAGAATCCCGAGAGAATCGTTCCCTGTACCAGCACCTCCATATCGATAAAGCCCATGACGCGGACCTTTTCCATGATTACCGACAGCCTGGCACAGTAGCCGTTCCCGCGAGGCTCGGGAAAAACAGAGTTGCTGCCCTTGACTATGCCCATCACATTGGCCATGATGTTGCAGGGAGCCAGAACATCCTCCGCCCTGACAGGACAGGGCTCCTGCCCTCTGAGAGTGTCGCCCTGCGAGAGCTTGTATATTGTCTTCACATTGCCGCCGATGATTCCGGACTCCTGGAGCTCATACACCCTCCAGCTGTCGAAACGGCCCGAGGCGTTGATAAGGGAGTCCACCTCCAGGGACTGCGCCGCGGCCTCCTGCTGCAGAAGGAAAATCAGCCATACTGCAATACCTATTATACTTAATATTCTAAATCTTTTCATATTTTTGCATAGTAAACAGACGGCAAATTTAAAAAAATGCGTCCACTCTGCCTCATATTTTTCTTTCTGCTGGCCGCCGGTACCGCCATGGCCGTGAAAGCTCCGTCCAGGCCGATAACCGTAATGCAGCCCGACGGAAGGACTATCACGCTGTATATCAGCGGAGACGAGTTCAGGCGACGGATAGTGACGGCCGACGGGACTGCCGTTGCAAAGGACGAGAGCGGGTTCTTCAGGCCGGTTCAGGAGAGAACGCCAGGCAATGTAGTGCAGCTGAGGAAAAGCAGCATGAGAGCCGCCGCCGTCAAGTCCGCAGGGAGGGCATACGTCCCGACTGATGTCCGGGTACTGGTGATTCCGGTATGTTTCGCAGACGTGGACTTCTCGGTTACGGACCCCACCGCACATTTCCACAACATGCTCAATGCTCCGGGGTACTCTGACAACGGAGGCACTGGGTCCGCCAAGGATTACTTCGAGGCCAATATGCCCGGATATACCTTCACATTCGATGTCACAGCCCCTGTCAGGCTCAGCCGCGAGTATTCCTACTACGGCGAGAACGACATATCGGTTCCCAACGTCATCAACTACGACATGCGCCTGAACGAGCTGGTCCAGGAGGCCTGCTCACTGGCTTCGGCCTCGGTGAGTTTTCCGGTGTACGACAGGGACGGGGACGGACAGGCCGACTACATTTTCTTCTATCTGGCCGGTTACAACGAAGCGGAGAGCGGGGATGACGGCACCGTCTGGCCCCAGACCTACAACATCTCCTCCGAAGGCATCAGGGTCAACGGCATCCGCATCGGTCTCTTCGGATGCTCCTCCGAACTCAGCGGCAGCGATCTGGGCATCGAGGGAGGGGAAATACCGTCCGGTATAGGAACGTTCTGCCATGAATTCGGGCACTATCTGGGACTGGTGGACCTGTATGACACTGACTACGGCAATGGAGGCACAAGCAACTGCCTCTGGGGCAAACTGTCACTGATGGATGAGGGCAGTTACAACAACTCCGGCCGCACACCCCCGTATTTCTGCGCCATAGACCGCGAGCAGGCCGGTGTCATATCGTATATTGATGCCGAGACCGGCACGGAAGTCTCCCTCTCCCCTCTGCATGCAGGCGGAGAAGTGCTTAGAGTAACCACATCCACCGCAGGCGAGTACTACCTCTTCGAATACCGGACCGAGAGCGGATGGGATTCCTACATTGAAGGACAGGGCATGGTAGCCTACCACGTGGACCGCTCGGACAATATCGCCGGAGACATCACCGCGTCCGTCCGCTGGAGCACCAATCTGGTCAATGCCTACGCCCTGCACGAGTGCGCCGATCTGGTCGAGGCCTACCCTCAGGCCAGTCACATCAGTCAGGTGTTCTTTCCGGGACAGGCAGGTATTGACGAATTCTCCGCAGCCGGGAGTCCGGCACTCATCGCCTGGGACGGAACACCTGCCGGCCTCCGACTCACAGAGATAACCGATAACGGAGACGCGCTGACTCTCAGAATAGAGGAAGACAGCACCGAGATACTGCTCAGCCCCATGAGCTGCCACATCGAAGCATGGCAGAACAAGGCTCTGATGGAATGGAGATGCGGACGTCCGGGCACCTACACCTGGGCCATTGCCTGGTTGCCCGAAGGCAGCGGGACAGAGCCGCTGAGGGATACGGCATACGCCCAAAGCTACACTTTCACCGGGCTTACACCCAACACTGAGTATATCTGCAGCATCCACCATGTAGGTGAGCACAACAACGGCGATACTGTCTCGCTCCGGTTCAGCACAGAACCGCTTTCATCTCCATATCCCTATCTCAGCCTCCGGAGAAGATATGCCCCGGGGGACACAGTCCGGCTGGTGATAAACAACATCACTGAACCGGTCGCATCCGTCGACTGGTATATCAACGGCAGCCTGATTCCGTCCGACAGCTATGTGTTCCGCAGGGAAGGCAGCTACCGCATGGAGGTGATCCTGCATTACAGCATTGACGGCAGCAGCGAGACACTGACCCGCACCCTAAACGTATCAGACATATTTAAAGAAGAGGACTATGAGTGAATTTAACGGACTTATCGTCTATATAATGCTGATTGTCATGCTATTCTGTCTGTCATCATGCGCGGAGATAGTGATAGAGATAGACTCGGCGGAGAAAGAGAGCTTTCTGAAAGAGAGCCGCGAAGGAATATACAGACGGGGCAGCAGCCTGTTCGTATTCGATGAGGACAGGCACCAGAAGGCATTCAATCAGAGCCGCATCCAGTACAGAATTCAGACAGACGTACAGGACACCTGCCTCAACATCACTCTGGACGCAATCCCCAGCAGTGCCGGCGTACATATAACCACCTCCATAGACTACCGCAGTCCCGGAGAGCTCATCTCCAGTATGAGCCGCCTGGAATGCTCCAGGATGGATGAGTACAAGCTGTGGCTGTGGAGTCCCGAAAGCCTGACGGGAATCATCATCGGTCTGTAAAATGAAAAAGCGGTCAGTACTCCGGTACCGAACCGCTTATTTCCTGAATGAATGTAATACGGAAAAGATTATTTCGAGCTCTCGATTGAGAGTTTCCTGAACTCCTTGAACAGCTTGGTCAGTTCAAGAGAAGACTTGCGGGCACGTGTGCCGGCTGCCTTGTTGCCTTTTTCGAGTTGTGCGGCTGCATCTTTCTGGAAATTCTCAATTTCCGCATTGATTTTTTCAATAAGTTCTTTCATATTTTTTGTTTGAAATTGTTAACGGGTTCAAATATAGCAATTATTTTCCAAACCTTGGCTAATTTTCTTACTTTTGCAACATGGAACTTCATTTCAGCATCAAGGAAATACTCAGCGCCTTCATGGTGCTCTTCGCGGTGATAGACATCACCGGATCCACACCTGTCATCATCGGACTCAAGGACAAAGGACTTAAAGTAGAGCCCGGTAAAGCAGCCATCCTGTCCACTGTCATATTCCTCCTCTTCCTATTTTTAGGAGACGCTATTCTCTCCCTTTTCGGGGTAGACATCCAGTCCTTCGCAGTCGCCGGCTCGATTATCATCCTTATCCTGGCCTGCGAGATGATCCTGGACATAGAGATATTCAAGTACAGCGGTCCAGGAGGCTCTGCGACCATCGTGCCCATCATCTTTCCCCTCATCGCAGGAGCCGGAGCCCTCACCACAGTCCTATCCCTCAGGGCTGAATACCACGTGGAGAACATCATTACAGCGATAGTCCTCAATATGGTAATCGTCTATTTCGTGCTCAGATACCTCAATCTAGCCGAACGCATACTCGGCAAGGGCGGTGTCTATATTCTCCGTAAATTCTTCGGCATCATACTGTTGGCCATAGCCGTAAAGCTATTCACCGCCAATATCGCCACACTGTTCTGATAATTTTTCTGTCTGCTCCTTGCATTTTTCAAGGATTATTCCATAACTTTGCAGGGAGATTATGATGATTCATACAGGTAACATATCCTCCTTCAATTTTTCCGCACGGCGCATCCGATGCCATGCGGAGTCTACCTGTACTCTAGTCCGAATCTAGGAGGGTAACAGTTTCCGGATCCCCTCCATACTATCCTCAGACATCACGAGGTTTATTCCGATTGCAATTGACAATCACGGTTTGTCTTGCCATTAGGGGCCTCGTATACATTCACCAAATCAGACTGATCTTCAAAAATGAAAATTGACGTAATGGTGGCTGACAGCAGTCACTGCCGTTTCTCACAGGAAATATGCGAAGAGATGTATGTCTCCGCACAGGAAAGAGGAACAGGCATCGCAAAAAGAAGCCCGGAATACATCATTGGGAAAATGAAAGCCGGGAAAGCCGTAATCGCGATTGCGGAAGACGGACGGTTCGCCGGCTTCTCATATATAGAATCGTGGGAAGGGAAAAGATATGTGGCCAACTCAGGCCTGATCGTAGCCCACGCATTCAGAGGCCTGGGCCTGGCAAAGAGAATAAAGAAACGTACCTTCCTCCTTTCACGCGAGCTCTACCCTTTCGCAAAAATATTCAGCATAACCACCGGCGCAGCAGTGATGAGAATCAACTACGAGCTTGGATTCAGACCGGTACCCTTCTCAGAACTCACATGCGACCCTGAATTCTGGAAGGGCTGCCACGGATGCAGGAATTTTCCCATACTGCAGAAAAACAATTTCAGGATGTGCCTGTGCACCGGTCTCCTCTACGATCCCTTCGAGCACATCCGTATCAGAACCATAAATAAATTTCACAAAACCAAAATCACCCGCAGTCATGAACAATAAGGTAGTACTGGCCTTCAGCGGAGGGCTTGACACATCATTCTGTGTCCCGTATCTCAAAAACGAGAAAAATCTTGAGGTACACACCATAACCGTCAATACAGGCGGATTCACCGAGGAGGAAACCAAGGCCATCGGAGAAAGGGCTCTCGCCCTGGGAGCCGCATCGCACACAACCGTTGACGCCTCCCGCACATATTACCGCAAGGGACTCAAATACCTCATCTACGGCAACGTCCTTAAAAATGCGACCTACCCTCTGTCCGTAAGTTCAGAAAGAATATTCCAGGCACTTGAAGTCTTCAGGCACGTCCGGAAACTCGGAGCCTCATACGTCGCCCACGGAAGTACCGGTGCCGGCAATGACCAGGTACGCTTCGATATTGTCTTCGAGATTCTGGCTCCCGAAGTAAGAATCATCGCGCCTGTCCGGGAGCTGGCAATAACCCGCCAGGAAGAAATTTCCTACCTGACCTCCCATGGATTCAGTTTCTCATGGGAGAAATCCAGATACTCCATCAACCAGGGACTCTGGGGCACCAGCATAGGAGGAGTGGAGACCCTGTCCTCCGACGGCTGTCTGCCAGAAGAAGCATACCCGGTACAGGTGAGCAGACAGGATACCTTGCATATCAGAATAGGGTTTGAGAAGGGTGAGCCGGTATCGCTCGACGGGAACAGAATGGACCCTGTAGACTTGATCAAAGAGCTTCATGCAACTGCAGCGCCATACGGCATAGGCAGGGACATCCACGTCGGAGACACCATAGTCGGCATAAAGGGAAGGGTTGCCTTCGAGGCAGCTGCCCCACTTATCCTGATCAAGGCCCATCACCTGCTGGAGAAACACGTCCTGACCAAAGGACAGCTCTACTGGAAAGACCAGATAGCCTGCTGGTACGGACAGCAGATGCACGAAGCCATGTACCTGGATCCGGTAATGCGGGACATGGAAGCGATGATGGACAGTATGGAGCAGTACGTCACGGGAGAAGTGGAAGTGGAGCTGAGGCCATACAGCTTCTCCGTACTGGGCTGCAGGAGTCCCCATGACCTGATGAGCTCCAGATTCGGCACCTATGGGGAAATAAACCGCTCCTATACAGGTGCTGATGTGACAGGATTCACCAAAGTACTGGCCAATCCGCTGAAGATATACTACAGTGTCAACGGGACCGGAGACGGCCATATAGCCGATACGCTATGATACGGGCAGCCATTGCCGGGGGTACCGGCTATACCGGAGGCGAACTGCTCCGGATTTTGCTGAACCACCCCATGGTCAGGGTGACGGATGTTCTATCCTCGTCAGCAGATGGAATACCGGTAGCGGACATACACAGGGACCTCATCGGCGAGACGGACCTGAAGTTCGGAACGGAGATGCATGACCCTGACGTACTTTTCCTATGCCTGGGCCACAGCCTGTCCAGGGAATTCATCCACAGCCACAACATAGGCAAGGACTGCAGGATCATAGACCTTGGAAATGATTTCCGTCTCGAGGAGGACTACGCGGAGCGGCATTTCGTCTACGGACTCACGGAAGCGGCAAGGGAGGATATCCGGCAAGCCGTCAGCATAGCCAATCCCGGCTGCTTCGCAACGGTCATACAGCTGGCACTGCTGCCCTTGGCCTCTGCCGGACTCCTCAAAGACGAGGTCCATGTAAGTGCTGTCACAGGCTCTACAGGAGCAGGGAAAAAGCCTGTAGAAAGCGTCCACTTCAGCTACAGGGACAACAACCTGTCCATCTACAAGCTGTTCTCCCACCAGCACCTGGGAGAAATACGGAAACATCTAGGCCGCATATCCGGAAATGAGCCGACAATCAATTTCGTTCCATTCAGGGGAGGTTTCACCCGCGGCATCTTCGCCAGCGTATATACACGGGCTGCTTCAGGGGTCTCAGAAAAAGCCTTCACAAGACTGTTCGAAGATTATTATGCAGACTCCCCCTTCGTCTTCCATTCCACCGGAGCGGTATCCCTCAAAGAAGTGGTAAACACCAACAAAGGGCTGCTGCACGTGGAGCTGCACGACGGATATGTCCATATCAGCTCCATAATAGACAACCTGCTCAAAGGCGCGTCCGGACAGGCCGTACAGAATATGAACCTGATGTTCTCCTTCCCCGAGGACTGTGGTCTGAAATTCAAGCCATCAGCTTTTTAAGAAAACCAACAACTTACAGACATGGACCTTTTCAAAGTATACGGACAGTGGGACATAGAGCCCGTAAGAGGACTTGACACCACTATATGGGACAAAAACGGGACCAGATACACCGATCTCTATGGCGGTCATGCCGTAATATCCATCGGACACAGCAACCCGCACTACATCAAGGTCGTCTCGGAACAGCTATCCAGACTGGGATTCTACTCCAACGCCGTGCAGAACTCCCTGCAGAAAGAACTGGGCCGCAGACTGGGAAAGGCCTGCGGATATGACAGCTACTCCCTATTCCTGTGCAACTCCGGAGCCGAGGCCAATGAAAATGCCCTCAAGCTGGCCTCATTCCATACCGGCAGAAGCCGTATCCTGGCATTCCGCAAATCCTTCCACGGCAGGACATCCGGAGCCGTCGCCGCTACGGACAATCCGGCACTGCGGTCTTCCTTCAACTCCTCCTGTAATGTGACTTTCGTTCCCCTCAACGACACTGAAGCGGCGGAGCGGGAGCTTTCCACCCGCACCTACGCAGGAGTCATCATCGAGGGCATCCAGGGAGTAGCCGGAATACACATGCCCGATGACGGATTTCTCAGAGAACTCCGCCACCTCTGTGACAAGCACGGCACTGTCCTGATTCTGGATGAAATACAGTCCGGATACGGAAGGACAGGGAAATTCTTCGCCCACCAGTTCTCGGGCATCAGGGCTGACATCGTCACTGCCGCGAAAGGCATGGCCAACGGCTTTCCCATCGGAGGGGTAATAATCTCCCCCGAGATAAAGCCCTCCTACGGACTGCTGGGAACCACATTCGGAGGCAACCACCTGGCATGCACTGCCGCCCTGGCTGTCCTTGACGTCATGGAAAACGGGCACCTGATGGAAAATGCCGCCAGGACAGGTGAATACCTGCGCATGGCATTCCACCCCGGAGGACATCCTGACCATGCCCTCGAAGAATACCGCGGACGCGGTCTCATGATAGGCCTTCAGGTCAAGCCTCAATACACCGGACTCAGGGACAGACTGCTCTTTCAGGAACATTTCTTCACGGGCTGCGCCGGGACAGACGTCATACGCCTCCTCCCACCCCTGACTCTCTCTATTGAAACCGCCGGCAGATTTATGGACAGCTGGCACAGACTAACCGCAGAAAAACAGTAAAACAATGAAAACATTTACATCCATATTGCAACTGGGCGACCTGCAGTCAGCCCTCAAAAAGGCCCGGTATATAAAAGAGCATCCATTCGCAGACCGGGAGCTGGGCCGCAACAGGACCCTGCTGATGGTATTCTTCAACTCCAGTCTGCGAACAAGACTGAGTACCCAGAAAGCCGCACTCAACCTCGGCATGAATGTCATTGTCCTGGACATCAACCAAGGAGCCTGGAAGCTTGAGACCGAGCGCGGAGTGATAATGGACGGGGACAGGCCGGAGCACCTGCTCGAAGCCATTCCCGTAATGGGATGCTACTGCGACATAATCGGAGTGCGCTCATTCGCCCGCTTTGAAAGCAAGGAGGAAGATTACAGAGAGACCATCCTCAACCAGTTCATCAGATACTCCGGCAAACCCGTCATAAGCATGGAGGCAGCCGTAAGACATCCCCTGCAGACTTTTGCGGACCTGATCACAATAGAGGAATACAAACGGGTTGAGAAGCCTAAAATCGTCATGACCTGGGCGCCGCACCCCAAAGCCCTCCCGCAGGCAGTACCGAACTCATTCGCCGAGGGCATAGGCATGACAGACTACGAATTTGTAATCACCCACCCAAGGGGGTATGAGCTGAACCCGGCTTTTACAGCCAAGGCCGTCATCGAATATGACCAGAAGAAAGCCTTCGAGGGAGCCCACTTCATCTATGCCAAGAACTGGGCAGCCTATGAAGGAGACAACTACGGCAAGGTGCTCAGCACAGACCGCAGCTGGACAGTGGACAGCGCGAAGATGGCCCTGACGGAGAACGCATGGTTCATGCACTGTCTGCCTGTAAGGAGAAACATGATAGTGACCGACGATGTGATAGAAAGTCCGCGGTCACTGGTTATCCCGGAAGCTGCCAACCGTGTGGTCTCCGCCCAGACGGTGCTCAAGGAGATACTTCTGGATATGGACAAATGACAAAGACATGAACTGCAGAATCAGAATCATAAAGATAGGAGGCAACGTGATTGACAGCCCGGAAATGTTGCAGCAGTTTCTGAGCGACTTCGCTTCCATAGAAGACGCCAGGATACTGGTGCACGGAGGCGGAGTAATGGCCAGCCGCCTGCAGAAGGCCCTTGGACAGGAACCGGTAATGATGGAAGGACGCCGGATTACGGACGGAGAGGCCCTGAAAGCCGTGACGATGGTCTACGCCGGCTGGTGCAGCAAGAATATTGTGGCATTGCTTCAGAGCCTGGGCTGCTCCGCGGCCGGCCTTTCCGGAGCGGATGCGGACCTGATACGGGCAGAGAAAAGGCCGGCAGGTTCTCTTGACTACGGATTCGTAGGTGACGTTTCCCCGGACGGTATCAATACCGGTATCCTCCGCCGCTTCCTGAACTCGGGCATTACTCCCGTAATCTGCGCAATAACACATGACGGATGCGGCCAGCTGCTCAACACCAACGCAGACACCATTGCCTACGCCCTGGCAGCCGCCCTGGCCTCGTCCGGGACAGAAGAAATCTCCCTGACATACTGCTTTGAAAAAGAAGGAGTGCTCTACGACAGAGATGACGACAGTTCACTTATACCGGTACTGGACTACTCCATGTACTGCTCGCTCAAAGAAGCCGGAAGAATAGCTTCCGGTATGATTCCCAAACTTGACAACGCCTTCGCCGCCCTCCGCTGCGGAGTAAGCAACGTGACAGTCACCCATGCCCGCAATCTGCTGAACGGCAAAGGAAGCAGAATAATACTCCATAAGCCATGAACAAGGACATACATACGTTACTGGACGATGCCGTCACCCTGCTGCGGGAGATGGTGGCAATCCCCTCTCCCTCATTTCAGGAAGAGATGGTCAGTCTGCACGTATCCGATTTCCTCACCCACGCAGACATAAGACATATCAGACTGAGAAACAACATTATTTCAATCAATTCCGGATACATCCCGGACCGGAAGACCCTGATGTTGTGCGCCCATCTCGACACAGTCATGCCCGCCTCTGACTACTCTTCCGACCCATATAATCCTGATGCACCGGGGACTGTCATTGAGCATGGTCCTTCCGTATACGGCCTAGGCTCCAATGACGACGGAGCATCGGCAGTATCGATGATTGCCGCACACCGGTATTTCTACGACAAGCCCTTGCCCGTCAACCTGATGCTGGTACTCAGCACAGAGGAGGAACGTTCCGGGAAAGGCGGGATGGAAGCTGTGTGGGATGCACTGGCGGATGGATTGCCATACGAAGACGGCACTGTCCTGAGACCTCCTCAATGGGCCGTCATAGGAGAGCCCACCGGCATGAAAGCGGCAGTGGCAGAACGCGGACTGCTGGTTCTGGACGGCCTGGCGGAAGGGGAAAGCGGACATGCTGCCAGAAATGAAGGGGACAATGCCCTCTACACAGCACTTGATGACATCAACCGCATGAGGAATTTCCGTTTTGGCAGAATTTCCCCTCTGATGGGAGAAGTGCACCTCAACATCACGCAGATACAAGCCGGAACGGCCCACAACGTGATTCCGGACCGGTGCTCGTTTGTCGTGGACATCCGCCCGAACGGAGAATACTCCAACAAAGACATCCTGAAGATATTGCAGGGCATCTGCAAAAGCAGGCTTGTTCCGCGCAATATGGACAACAGGGCATCCTCAACCAGAAGCGGTTCACCACTGCTGCAGTGTACCTCAGCCATAGGTATGGAGACATTCGTTTCACCCACCACTTCAGACTGGATAAGAATCGGATGCGATGCAATCAAGGCAGGCCCGGGAGACTCGGCCCGCTCGCACCGGAAAGACGAGTATGTGACAATAGCAGAGATAGAGGATGGCATCAGAACTTACATCAGGTTCATATCCTCACTCGCGGACATCATAACCACACTGGAAAAATAGAACTGGAAAATGGCAACACTTTGGAACAAAGGCACTGAAGCCACCACCTACGTAGAAAACTTCACAGTAGGCAACGACAGGATTCTCGACCTCAGACTGGCAGAATACGACGTACAGGGCTCGCTGGCCCATATAAGAATGCTTGAAAGCATAGGACTCCTCACACGCGGAGAGCTGGAGACTCTGACTGCAGGACTTAAGGATATAGCCGCCGAGATACGAGCCGGCACATTCAGCCTGGAGGACGATGTAGAGGACATCCACTCCCAGGTGGAGCTTATACTTACACGCAGGCTGGGCGACATAGGGAAGAAAATACATTCGGGACGGTCGAGGAACGACCAGGTACTGGTGGACATCAAGCTCTTCCTGAAGGACGAGATACTCAGGCTCCGGCATGAGATTCTGGATCTTTTTTCCATACTGCAGGAACTAAGCGGGAAATACAAGGACATCCTTATGCCGGGATATACCCATGGACAGACAGCCATGCCCTCTTCATTCGGACTATGGTTCGGAGCCTACGCCGAAGCCCTTTCGGAAGACATGTACATGCTGCGCGGAGCCTATCTGGTAACTGATCAGAATCCTCTCGGATCAGCGGCAGGATACGGCAGTTCATTTCCTTTGGACAGGGAGAAGACCACAGAGCTGCTGGGATTCGGCAGTATGGACTTCAACTCTATAGCCGCACAGCTCAGCAGAGGAAGAACCGAACTGGCCACAGCCTCCGCGATGGGTTCCATCGCCCTTACTCTCAATAGATTCGCTTCCGATTGCTGCCTCTATATGTGCCCGAACTTCGGTTTCATCTCCTTTCCGGCAGAGCTCACCACCGGCTCGAGCATAATGCCCCATAAAAAAAATCCCGACGTATGGGAGATTATCAGGGGCAAGTGCAACCGCATCATGTCCTGCTGGAATGAGACAGCCATGCTGTGCAGCAACATGCCCCACGGTTACCACCGCGACTTCCAGCTCCTAAAGGACATCCTGTTCCCCACCCTCGAGCTCATGCACGGCTGCCTGCAGATGACATGCCATATGCTTAACCATATTCAGGTAAATACAGGAATCCTCGACTCCCCACTATACGACAGCCTGTTCACTGTCGAAGAAGTCAACCGCCGTGTCCTGTCCGGGACACCCTTCAGAGACGCATACATCGCTGTCGGCAAGGAAGTAAACTCCGGGACATTCAAGGCAGACCGCACCCTGCACCACACCCATACCGGCAGTATCGGCAACCTGGCCACCGACCGCATCGCAGCCAAGATGGCCTCCGCCGCCGACTTCACCCAGACAGCTACCGTATAAAACACCGGCGCGACAAACAAATCCTCATTGTCTGTCGCGCCGGTATTCAATTGCTTAACCTATCTGAAGGCTATCAATATTCTTCCTCGTTGAAGAAGTTTATATACATTGATTATCAATATATTATGCAACAATCAATGAGATTTGCGCAAACAAACCGCGCCGTTTGAGACGGTCTGAGGCGATGGGAGGAAATGGAGGGCAAACTTATTTATCTTCAATCCTACACATTATTTAAATGCAAGCATCAATGCGGCACGAAGAGCTTCAGTTCGTTTCTCTTTGAATGTCTTAAAATCATTCCACTGCATTGTGCAGCATGCGTCAATATAGTTTTTGCTCTTATAATCAGCAATCTTATTGGCATCATTACCAAAATGTTCTATAATCCATACATTTGGATCAACGTCTTTTTTTCGTATGTTTTCAACACCCTCTAATAATTGTAGATTGAAAAGATAATTTTTTTCTTCAAGAAAATCCGGAGAAAGAGCCGTATTTTTAGTAGTAAACTTAGCTTTGGGATATATATGGTCAATGTGGAATTGGGAGTTTTTATAATCCAGGTGTGGATATAGTACTTGTAGAACCGGCAATATCGCAGGATTGCCATATTGCAATGTAAGCAAATCTTCCACATCGTCAACAGTTACCTTTAATGCTTTATTGGCATCCATCTTCGCCATTCTAACATTAAATTCCGAGAAATCCTTCACACCATTCATTCCTTCTAGCACATAGCTAAGTTTTCTATCCAATGAGGTGGTAAAGTATGAAGTAATCTGTGCTGTTCTGACAAACTTAAACATCGCCTCTTTATCAACATTGCCAAGTTTGTTATATAGTATGTCATTCCTATATAAGTAAAACGCAATAACTGAAATGATGTAACCGGATGCCAATTGTCCAGAATACCCAAAATCTTCTACAATACGTACTGCATCTGTAATAGACGTGACTATTTTCTCCCAATTTTGTTCAATTGAGTGAATATTAGTTTTGCTGAAATTCCGCAGATTAAATATGTGGTTTGCGCCAATTAGCAACAAACTGGTTTTCAATATTTGATCTCTACCGAAACAACCGAATCCTGTAGCCCTAAACTTATCAACATATACATTCATTTCTCCTCTTATATCTGACGAGAAATTTGCAGTCAAAATTGACATAAGCAAGTCTGAGTAAGACAATTTTGTCCCTCCGCTATTAACCCTAATGAATATTTTTAAGACTTTATCAAGATTCTTTTCTGTTTCCTCAAAATAAGAAATCAATCGTTCTGTACATATCACATTCTTAAGTTTCTCCAATATATCTGCCTCCATATCGTCCAATTCATTCTCTCTACAATACCTATTTAGACTTTGTAGATTAAGAATGTCACCAACTTTAAACCAGAAATTATTTTTATCCGGAGAAGGTATTTGAGTGGGATTTTTAAATTCAAATTGATAGCAATCTTCAGTGTCTTCCTCACTGGGCTGATATCTTAAATTGAGATATAGCTTCTTTAATTCAAAAGCATTTGGATTATCCCACCAACCTTTTGGTTTTTTCAGAGTTCGGGAACCTTTTAATCCAATATACAATGAAGTTAATCGCTGCTGACCATCAAGGACAATATTTAAGTCATTAGAGTTAACCTTTGCAATATCAATTTTTTCATTATGAGGATTTCTAACATCATAATCCTCAATGAATTGATATAGCTGAAAGTTTAATTTATCCGAGTCTGGTAAAGCTGACCTATCTGTTTCCACATCAGTTTTTCTTAATTTCCAAAACAAGAAAGAACCTATTGGATAATTCCTTAATATAGAGTCAAATAATTGTTCTATTTTCTTTTCTGCAGCCCGATCTAGCCAAACATATTCTCTTTGAATGTCCGGGAGAAAGTAACTGACATTGATTTCTTCAATGACCTCCTTAATTGTTATATCCTTAAATTGTCCCATATGATAGATGAATTATTTTTATTTCAAAAAATGTTATATAGTCCCAAAAAGTTAAATGATAATATTTCAAATAAATAATCATTCAGACAAATAAATTGGGTATTCGTATGAAAATCATAATTAATTTACAAAGGTAAGCCCATCGGCATATTGCTCGTATTTTGCCATTTCTTCTTTGCTCAAGATTCTGTCTGTATATGTCAGTGTTCTATCTGGATTCAAATGAGCATCCTTCATTATGGCAACATATGATTCATCACGTTGTTTCAAAAGATGACATAATGATGCTCCAACAAAACGAATTTTTGTATCTGCAACATTAGGTTTGATGGCCACATTAAAACCGTTTCCCTGAGCTGGCACAGACGGATTACCATCTGAATCTTTTGTTTTCATATTAACATTGAGTAGATAATTTACAAAATTCGCAATTATCATATATTCATGGTCAGAAGCAAAATCTTTTGATATCTCATTAGACATGTATTGTATCAATTCTAGGCCATCAGGATCAACCGAAGCATCTTGTATTATATCATACCACGATCGAGCAAAATTTAATACGTCTTGACATGGTTCCGCATATCCTCCAACAAAAGGAAGCGCAATAAGATTAAGCGGTTTCGTCACTTCCCACCGAGATACGGTTGCTCGCTCTATGCCAACACTATCCTTGTCTTTAAAGAAAGAAGACGTTTCCAATAACGATACCACTCTTGGCAGAGGAGTTCCATTCCTGTAAGTTTTAGGAAAAGAACAAGCATAAAACATTGATTGATATGGAAGATTTACTCGTCCATATTTTGGCAAACAAATAGCGGGCGGATAGTTTAATTCAGAAATACTATAAAATTCTTTCCCTTGAGGATTGATTCTTTGTCGTATCAGTCCAGAGCCAGGATATATTATGTAACGTACAATAGGAATATCATAATCATTTACAGATCTGAAAATTCCATATAACTCCTCCAAATCGCCTTTTTGAATGTTATACGTATGCAAACTATCTGTTAATACACCCATGACTTTTATTTTCATTAAATATAAGCAAATATAGATAATCATATTTAGAATTATGCATAAAACGTCAATTTATTTGAGTATAATTCTAATAGTAAGGGCAAAAACATAAAAATTATTATCTTTGCTGCAGTTGGATAAAATAAGTAATATCATGGGCAAGAATATGAACCGTTTGAAAGTGGTATTGGCAGAAACAAAACGCACCAACCGTTGGCTGGCGGAACAATTAGGGAAAGATCAGGCCACGGTTTCGAAATGGTGTACCAACACCAGCCAGCCGAGTCTTGAAACACTATTTCAAATTGCTGAAGTCTTGGGCGTGAAAGTTCAAGATTTAATAAGTAAAGATATCCCTAACGACCATGAATAAAATACAAAATATAGATAACAACATTGTAGCAGATATCGCAGCACGTATCGAGCGGTTGATTATCGATGCTCGAGCCAATGTTGCTCGGTCAGTCAATCTCGCAGAAGTTATCACTAAATATGAAATAGGACATGTCATTGTAAGTGTTGTACAGGAAGGAGAAGAACGTGCAGCATACGGCAAGCAATTATTAAAAGACGTATCAGAGATACTGACAGAACGATTAGGTGATGGCTGGTCTGTAGAGACATTGAAAAGATGCCGCAAGTTTTTTATGATATATTCGGCAAAAGAAATTGGCGCAACAGCGTTGACCGAATCTCTTGGCAACAATTTGGTCAACAGTGTTGACCAAATCCAAAAAAACATAACAAAATTACGTAAATCACCTGTATTATACCCTTTTACACTTTCATGGTCTCATTATCTGGTGTTAATGCGCATTGAATCTGAAGAAGAACGCCACTTTTATGAAATTGAGTGCCAAAAACAAAACTGGAGCGTTCGTCAATTGCAACGGCAATATAGTTCAAGCCTATATGAACGCTTAGCCTTAAGCCGCAATAAAGATGAAGTCATGCGGCTCTCCCATGAAGGACAAACAATCAATAAACCTGACGACATCATAAAAAATCCTTTGACATTAGAGTTCTTAGGTCTAAAGCCGGATGCGTCTTATTCTGAGACCAAGTTGGAAAATGCCATAATCGACAAGATGCAACATTTTCTATTGGAATTGGGAAAGGGATTTTTATTTGAAGCCAGACAGAAACGATTTACATTTGAGGAAGAAAATTTCTATGTAGACCTTGTATTTTATAATCGTCTGCTGCAATGCTATGTCCTGATTGATTTGAAAGTAGGAAAGCTTACACATCAGGATTTGGGTCAGATGCAAATGTATGTCAATTATTATGACCGGTATGTGAAGCAGGATTTTGAAAAGCCGACAATTGGCATTCTGCTTTGCAAAGAAAAGAAAGATGCATTGGTAGAATTGACGTTGCCAAAGGATTCCAATATATATGCCCAGCAATATGCCCTGTATTTGCCAGATAAAAAGTTGCTCCAGAACAAGCTACAAGAATGGTTAGAAGAACAGGAAGAATAGAATAAAAGCCGTTATCAATAATAGAACTCATTAAAATAAGTAATATGCCGGAACAGACAATAGCAAAGTCATTGAACAAGACTTACCGACAAGTAAGTATTGATAAGCAATCATTTGATTCGTTCAGGAACCAACTTGAAATATTTTACAGGCAGATTTCCACAATTGATACAGAGGAGAAAATCAAAGGTGATTTAATGGATTTTCTCAAACAGGCCTTTTATGGACAGAACTACAAGGTTTCCCCCAATGGTCGTATAGACTGTGCTATTCATCTTGGTAATAGCATAGAATCACCTATAGGAGTAATCATTGAAGTAAAGATGCCAACTAATGTATCTGAAATGATTACTAGAGACAATCTGAATAAAAAAGCATTACAAGAATTGCTATTGTACTATCTTCGCGAACGCGTTGAAAAGAAAAATATACAATTAAAGCAGCTTATCGTAACCAATATCTATGAGTTCTTTATATTTGATGCTCAAGAATTTGAACGGGTATTTTATTCTAACAAGAAGCTTTTAAAACAATTCGCAGAGTTTAATGACGGTGTCTTAACCTCAGACAGGACAGATTTTTTTTACAGAGAAATTGCTGCCGAAGCTATTGAATCTGTAAAAGACTACCTTTCCTATACATGGTTTGATATTCAGAAGTACAAATCCGCTTTGAATTCAGAAAATAACAAACGACTTATCGAACTATATAAAGTTTTCAGTCCTGAACATTTACTGAAAAAGCGTACCCGGAATGACAGTAATTCTCTTAATACAAAATTTTACAGTGAGTTACTCTATATCATCGGACTGGAAGAAGTTGAGGATAAAGGAAGTCATAAACGCATTATTATGCGAAAGAATGCAGAAAATCGAAATCCTGCATCAATATTGGAAAATACCATTACAATTCTTGACAGCGAGGATTGCTTAGACGACATACCTAACCGTACTACTTTCGGAAAAGACAAATCCGAACAACTTTTTAATGTAGCATTGGAATTAACCATCAATTGGATAAACAGGATTCTATTTCTTAAATTATTGGAGGCACAGCTTGTTAAATATCACAAAGGCGACACCTCATATGCATTTTTACATCCTCAATTTATCCCTAATTATGACGAATTAAATAAGTTGTTTTTCCAAGTATTGGCAAAACGACCATGTGATAGGAGAGGCGAAATTAACGATAAATTCGGTAAAATTCCCTATCTGAATAGTTCCTTGTTCGAAGTAAACGCATTAGAACGTAAAACAATTAAAATCAGCAATCTTGACAACAGTGAGTTACCTCTTTACAGCAGCACAGTGCTTAAGGATGGTACAAAGCCACGTTACAAAAGTTTGCCGACATTACGTTACCTACTGGAGTTTCTTGATGCCTACGATTTCGCAAGTGAAAGTTCTGCAGATGTACAGGAAACCGCAAAGACAATCATCAATGCCTCTGTTCTCGGTCTTATTTTTGAAAAGATTAACGGTCACAAGGACGGCTCCGTATTTACCCCTGGGGCTGTAACGATGTATATGAGCAGGGAAGCTATCCAAGCGACCGTCGTACGCAAATTCAATGAAGCAATGGGGTGGGATTGTCAGAATTACGAGGCATTAAAAGACAAGGATATTGACGATTACAGCAAGGCTAATACCATTGTGGACTCAATTCGTATTTGCGATCCAGCCGTCGGCTCCGGACATTTCCTCGTGTCTGTACTCAACGAGATGCTCCGCACAAAATACGACCTTGGCATCCTCTTGGATCGTAACGGGAAACGCATCAAAAAGCAAGATTGGAACATCGAAATAGAGAATGACGAACTTATCGTTTCTGATTCAGACGGTGTTCTATTCGTCTATATCCCGGGTAATGATGAGACACAGCGCATACAAGAGGCACTCTTCAACGAAAAACGCAAAATTATCGAAAACTGCCTGTTCGGAGTTGACCTTAATCCTAATGCGGTCAATATCTGCCGCCTTCGTCTTTGGATTGAGTTGTTGAAAAACGCCTATTATACAAAAGAAAGCGGTTATTCGGAACTAGAGACTCTGCCTAATATTGACATTAATATTAAAGTTGGAAACTCTCTCGTTCATCGTTTTGACCTCAAACAGGATATATCGGAAATACTCAAGAAAAATAACATTTCCATAAGCCAGTACAAAGATGCTGTAACTAGTTACAAGAATGCCCATAGCAAAGATGAGAAGCGGAAACTTGAAGAAATGCTTTCAACAATTAAATCTAATTTGAGGACACAGATAAATCAAAATGATCCGAAAGTTTTGCGTAAAACGCAGCTGGAAAGAGAATTGAATGATTTGATTGCTCCCAAACTTTTTGAGATTTCCAAAAAGGAACAAATTATACAAGCAAAGCAAGAAAAGGAACTGAGAAGCAAGATAGGCAAATTAAATGATGAAATAGAAGAAATCAGAAATAATAAAATGTTTGTCGGAGCTTTCGAGTGGCGTATAGAGTTTCCAGAAATTTTGGATGAATATGGACACTTTACCGGATTCGATTGTATAATCGGGAATCCACCATATATACAATTGCAGAAGATGGGAACTGATGCAGATGCGCTTCAAAAAATGGGCTATGAGACTTATGAACGCACTGGGGATATCTATTGCCTGTTCTACGAAATGGGAATGGAATTGTTAAAACAAGATGCTCTTCTGTCATTCATCACCTCGAACGGTTGGTTGAAATCCGCCTATGGCAAACCACTTCGTTCATTATTGACCGAGAAATATAATCCTTCTAAATTGATTGATTTTGCTGGATTCAAAGTTTTTGATTCGGCAACTGTTGATGTCAACATACTAAACGTTGAAAATAGAGTTCCTTCAAAGTTCACATCTGCTTGTTCAATCAAGAAAGAAAGTTTTGACATTGAAAAATTGAGCGATTATGTCGAGACACATAGTCAAGACTCATCGTTTGGGAGCGATGCTTGGGCTATATTGAGTGATATAGAGCAAAGCATTAAGACTAAGGTTGAATCCATTGGTGTGCCATTAAAGGAATGGAATATTGAAATATTTAGAGGTGTGTTAACCGGATGTAACGACGCATTCATTATTACATCCGAGAAACGCGATGAAATACTTGCGAACTGTATTGATAATGCAGAAAGAGGAAGAACTGCTGAACTAATACGACCGATTCTTCGTGGTAGAGATATTTCACGATATTCTTACGACTGGGCGGGATTGTGGTTGATTTGGATCCCTTGGCATTTTCCTCTTCACCTTGATAATTCTATTCAAGGTGCATCAGAACAAGCAGAAAGAGATTTTATTGAACAATATCCCGCTTTATATAATCATATGCTCCAGTATAAAGACTCCTTGTCAAGGAGAAATAAAGCAGAAACTGGGATTCGTTATGAATGGTACACTCTGCAGCGATGGGGTGCTAATTATTGGGAGGATTTTTCTAAGCCAAAGATAATTTGGAAACGAGTAGGATCAATAATTCGTTTTTCATATGACACTCAGGGAATTTTAGGATTAGACAGTACATGTTTTGCTGTCGGTTCTCATATTCCGTATCTATGTTGTGTGTTAAATTCTTCGATGGGGCATTATCTTCTAAACAATGCACCAAGAACAGGAACAGGAGATTTACTAATTAGTGTACAAGCCGTTGAACCTATCAAAATTCCTCCTGTTCCAGACAATGAAAATATGTTTGAATTATTCATTAAAGAAATGGATATCAATCCTACCATTGAATTGGTAACAAAAATTGACAATGTCATTTTCGATTTATATGGTCTAACTCAAGAAGAACGAGAATTTATCAGCGAACATTATCATTAATAAATTTTGAATAAAGTACAACTTTTACGAATAAAAATGTTCCACAAAATCAATTTCATCATGGGTCAAACCAACAATTAAATATATTTGATTATTTACAAATTGAGAAAATTCAGTTACCGATATCTTGCCTGTAAGGAAATCACTTACGAAAGATTCGAAGATTTTTATTTTCTCCTGCGTAATGTTTGGGATTAAAAGGTTTTCTATTGTATATTTTTTCCACCTTACAGTCCCCACACCAGTTGTAGTACCAACTTTAGAAAAAAACCACTCCGAAAGAGGGCAATTCAGTACGCATAATAAATATGGCAAGTTTTCCCCAACCATTAAAAAAGTTGTCGCTTCGGGAACGAAGTTTCCATTATGGTCATATGCGAATTTGCTTCTATCGGAGATTTCTCCCCATACAATTTTTGGTTTGAAAAAATCCTCCAAATAAGCGCAGTTTCTGAGATTATACGGAGTATCCCCTTTGTCTGCTCTATCGCGGATTTTGTCCCAATATTTGTTGAGATAGGCTTTGAGAGTGGGATAATCATCAATATTAATGCTAGGAATTTTGTCTTTTACTCCATTGTGCACATTGATTAGCCAAAGGTTTGCCCAGTCGTAGTTGTACCGCTTAATATCACGGCCTCTTAAAATCGGTCGTATAATCTCATCAGTTTTTTGTCGTTCCTCTTCTGTTATACAGTTGTTTAGAATTTCATCGCGCTTAGTTGAGTCAATAACAAAAGCTTCATTACATCCCGTTTTAATGCCGTAGTTAATTTGAATATCCCAATCTTTCAAAGGTTTACCTGTCGCTTCTATCTTAGTTTTTATGGATTTTTCTATTTCCGATAGAATAGCCCAAGAGTCAGATGAAGAGAACGAGGCAATTATTGTATGTGTCTCGACATAATCGCTCCTATTTTTCCAACAAAAAAGTATTGATAAAACGACATAATGTATTCCTGTCAACTTTGCAGATCTTAGCTATTTTTCGTCTTGATATACCCTCTTTCAAGAGTTCTGCTATCAAATTCCTTTTAGGGTATAATTTGTATTTGGATTCATCTGATTTTCTGCCAACAGGCCGCCCTAAAGTCACTCCCTCTGCTTTTTTCCGAGCAAGTGCTTCTTTTGTTCTCTGACTGATAAGATTTCTCTCAATTTCAGCTGATAAGCCAAAAGCAAAAGCTAATACCTTGCTTTGAATGTCATCACCAAGACGATAATTGTCTTTAATAGTCCATACTCTACATTCTCGCGTCATGCAAATATTGAGTATCTCCATAATCATAAAAAGGTTCCTTCCAAGTCGAGAAAGTTCAGCACAGATAATTAAATCATCTTTTTGAACTTTATTGAGCAGTCTTCCCAATTGCCTCTTATCGTATGCTTTAGTCCCACTAATGGTTTCTTCTATCCATCCATCAATGTGGATGCTCTCACGCTCGCAGAAATTATTTATCTCGAAACGCTGGTTTTCTACTGTTTGTTTATCGCTACTAACACGAATATATCCGTAAATCATAACAAATTATAATTAAACTGTTTATAAACTAATTCTAAAACCACTAAAAAATACCCAGTTAAGCTACAACTTAACCGGGATAATTTAATAGAACTAATCTTTAATGTTTCTTCCTATAGCCACTTTTTGTAATTCCGATGATGTGCAATGCATATAGCAAACACCTTCTCCGATACACCTCTTCCTCCTCATCCGGCCTTTTTCCGTCCCAGCGAAGGTCTGAATCGGCGTTACCACCGCCTCCGCCGGATGAAACAGCGACAGGCTGCCCGCCAATCAAAGTATCAGCGATAGAGAAGATTCGTTCCCGCACAGAAGGCTCAGCCAGCTGGTCAAGAACTGTTTGCATCTGTTCAGTATGACTATCGTTGAGAGCCGTCAGTCGTGCATACTCCTGTTGCAGCCATTTAAACTCCCGATAGTCCAGCAACGCATTATTCTGCACCGCCTGTATTTGCTGTTCGGCATCCTTCCGATACAGTTCTTCAATCTGACGGACAATCTTCACGAATCGGCTGGCGATAGACCTGTTCTGCTCCTCAATCCATTTGTCAACACCGAATATCGGAGGTTTACCAGTGATTCGTGGCGGCTCAAAATCTATCTTGTGATTGCGGAAAGGTTGAGCCACTCTACCGACACGGTCTATATTCTTTGTCATCTGCTCCAGTTCCTGCTCCTTCTCTTGAAGCTTACATGCCTTGTCTTCAAGTTTGGACTGGTATTCGGAAATCTGTTTTTGTATCCTGGTCTTTTGAATTTCATATTCCTGAAGAGCGATTTTGCCGGAAGCCAGAGACTTCTCAATTTCTTCAAGTTGGGATTGAGACCTGAATATCTGTGCTTCCAACCTCCGTGTCATAGTCTGCAGCCCCTTGACTGCTTTCTCCGCCTGTTTCGCATCTTTGGACAGTTTCCGGATATAATCGCGTTTACTAAGATGGCTGACGTTCCGACCTTCGATACTGTCACCACGTTCCATCCCGTACTTGCTCCCAACCTCTTCATATAGAGAGGTGTGCATTTCCCGAAGAATATGGCCATACTCATAACGGCTCTTGCCAAACTTAGCCGACCACATGACGCATTCGCGTCCGCTTTTGGCCCGTTGTCCGACAGGAACGATCAAGGCATGGATATGCGGGCTGCTCTCATCAAGATGAACCTGGAAGCCGATTATGTTTTCCTGTCCGTACCGTTTGGCGCACCAGTCATAGACATCTTTTGCCCATTGTTCGATTTCCGGACATCGCTGGAGATGGCTGTTGTCTGCACCCTTTTCCAGATTTACGGTTTGGGTTCCAAATGCCATCTCAAGTGTACGGTCATGATTACCTCCGAAGATAAATTTCGCACAACAGTTTGGTTGAATTTTGCTGTCCGGCTTGAAAGGCTTCCAGCCCAGTTCAGTCAATCGTTCCTGCAAACGTACTTCAAGCGATTTCTCTTGATAGCCTAACGGATGAACTTTCCCATCGGGCCCAATCTCGAAATTCAGTTTCATTCGGGTCTTGTCATAGTGATTGGTCGGATCCTGATTCTTTCTGTCAATTTTGTCGTCATTCCAATGCCTTTCGTTTTCATTCGCCTCTGATGTGCCGAATGACTTCCCGGTTTCAACATGCATGGCCTGTTTAATATCTGTATTCATATAGGGTATTCTTTTGATAAATGATTAATATTTGAGTTTGCTCTTGTGCCAGTCCGCTCTGCGGGACAATGACCGGATTTTATTGCCGTCAGGCAAAAAGTCCTTATTGTGTTAAGGACTTTCTATAAATCCTCGGAACAAGTTCCTTTACTATTCAATAAGTTCCATATCCAGTTCATCAATGAGCAACTGCAATGTTGGATTACGTTGTATCATCTGATGGAGTATCTGTCTCTTTGATGGTGAATACAGGAAGAAGTCTGCAATGTCCAATCCTTGGCTGCGTTGCTCTTCATCGGATGTACATTCCAAAACATTGGACACAACAACCCGTTTGCATATTCCAGACAACAAAGCAGACTTTTCTTTCCATTGTTCGGTTGCTCCTAAATCAGGGATGAGAGTAACCTCCCTGCCTTTGAGGACCTGCATGGCTTCACTATTGAAACAACCGTTCTTACCACCTGTTGCCAGCCATATATAATCGGGGATAAAATGGCTCATTACAACAGCGGTCTTTTCACTTTCCACCAGCATTACCGGAGACGATGATTTTTTCAGAAGATGTTCTCCAAACAGACATTGCTTCAAATGGAAATCCTGCAACTTCAACTCGGAATGTGCCCAGCTGACAAAAGCCTGAGGCTCTTTAACCCGATGGCCTGTCTCGGCATTATAGCACATTACCTTGCCGGTTCTTACCTGTCCCTTTATATCTGTCTGCCAGAAAACCGTTGCACCTCCCCATTTTGAAGATGTCCCTATGCGATACATTTCAAACAATCTGCTTGCCTCATTTTCGCCAAATACATGACAGAAATAATGATATAAGGGGTTGATTGAATAATGTGACAGACTCCTTAACACATAAGATGAAGGAATATACGAAGGGGCAATACAAGACGGAGTTTTATCTGCCGTCTTACAAGGGGCAGAAAGAAGTGACTTGCCGCTTCCCTCATCCATTTCCAACACAACAGGATTATCCTTGAAGTATTCTTTAGGTGTATAGTGGTAGCCACAACTGTTTTCATGATCACACTTACCGACATTACTCGGAAAGATAATGCTGCCCAATTCATCAATATACCTGACAAAACACCGGCTTTTACCACAGTTCGGACAAGTAGTCTTGCTTCCGGGGCGGTATTTCTGCAAATGGAATCTGTATTCACTCATGGTCCTCTGATTTTAGTGTGGTTGCACTCTGCACTTTTGCACTTTGAGAAGATTGCACGGTATCTTGACAAGATGAAAGTGCAATAGTGCAAGGTGCATCAGTATTTTCTGTCATAAGTTTGCGATAGACTCCATGCTGAAGCTTTTCTATAAGAGGGTGCTTAAGCCGGCATAATTGGTCAAGTGCATAATAGACGGTGCGTCGGGACATATCAACTTTTCTACCGGCAATAACAGCATCACCGGAAGTGAAACGATCTTCCAACAGAGAAAGCCACGCTTCCTTCGTTTCTCCGATACTGTTCATGACAATGGCTTCCTGGATCCTCCTGTATGTTTCCTCATAATAATCAACCATACGGATTGCCGATTCTACGGAGTCCCGCTCAATATATTGCATATCTCCACTATCAGTAGCCCATTTCATTACCTGAAACAACAGGGCAAGACGTGCTACATGGCCGTTGAGTTTCATCTTGCGGCTTTCAACATCCGCATCATCCTCAATGGCATTTACAGCATCGATAATTCCATTGTACCATTCATAAAAGTATTCTTCCGCATCGTCAGACATTGTAAGGATACGGGGATTGACCGTTGTACCCTTGTCATCAAGGACACAGGGGATGCTTAGGATTCTGTTGATTATTGTCCTCCATTGATTCATGATGTCAGGACGGGCTGTATTCCGTTCTTCCCGTCTCCATCCGGATATCTTCCTGTTTTTTGGATAGACAAATAGAAAACGGTCAAGCAATCCGTTGGCAAGGAACTCTGCTCGGAATACTTCCTGCAGCATATTCGTCTGTACTGAACCGATGACATTTATACATGGATTCTTGATTAGAACAGGACGTGATTCTGATTTGCGGATAATCTTTAACGGCTGTCCGCTATAAGCTGTCAGCAGATCTTCAATGAGGTTGTTCTTGCTGTTGTACCTTTTGACGGAATTGAACAAAGCCAGGATTTCATCGACGACCAATGTTATCCCACGCTGATTATGCTGATGAATATTCATCATCGCCTCCGGGGTGGAATCATAAATGACCGTCGTTACAAAATTCGGTTTCTTGAGCAGTTGTTCTTCCCCGTCACTTCCATGCTTGCCTGCTGACATGGCTCTTTCATATTCGTCATATTCCTCGTTATATTTCTCATGCAGCCGGTCATCATACTCATTAATCGGCTTATAGATAAAACCGAGGGGAGGAGTCTTTCCGAGCCCGGGACGTCCGACCAGCATCATATAAAGAGATGGGCAAGTTTTCCACTCGCCCTTTATACGGATATGACAAGAGTTGCCTATTGCAGTAGCAACAGCAGAAAGAACAATAGACGCAGTATATTCCACATTGAAATTTTCGTATCTGGCAAGATTGAGGATAATCTCCTGTATCTTGTCCGGGAAGGCATCCAACGGAAGACCTGTTTCCGGAATGCCTTCCACTTCCGAACGAAGCATGTTGGTCAAATGAACGGTGTCAAACATAGCCACCTCCTTCCTGCTTTGGAAGTTCATCACCAATAGCGAAAGCTTCATAATGGAAACGACGCAGAAAGCGGTCTACGTCTTCCTGCGTGTACCAGTATTTATCACCTTCACGCGAGTAGCCGATATAGCCGTTGTCTCGCAACTTTTTCAGATACTTTTCTTTGATGTTCAATTTCTCCATCAAAGACTTGTTGTCATATAGACGGTGTCCGCCTTCATGAGCCGGAGGCGGCAGTTTTTCTTGTCTCTCCACTATGCTGAGAATCTTTTCAAGCAGTTCCCGGTCGCATAGCTTCTCTACATTCGTTTCTTTAGCCATACTTAAAACAATTATGGCCGATTGCCCTGATGCACACTCAGACCTTCAGCCTGGTTATACGATATGGTACGATTGTGCACATCGCACCAGAATCACGGCACGAATGTATGAAATAGCTGAGGACTAATAAGTTACAATAAATTATCCAATGTTAGGACAGGTGTTATGGAAAGTTATGATCCTGTCACAACTTTATGTATAACCAATTGATTACCAGTAATAAAAAAGAGAAAAATAAAATTGAAAAAATCGAAGATTGCCAGATGATGCAAAACAAAACGCATAACAAGCCAGAAGCTAAGACTTGCCAAGAACGAAGATAATACTCTTCGTTTTTTGTCACTTCTGAAAAAACTTGTCGATTTCTCCGGCATTGTTAGGGACGGGCATATCCCTCCTGTTCTGCCGGGACTGTCCGATACCGGTCTGTTCAAATAGTGCGTTAAGCTCGACATCGGGAAAGAGTCCGTTGCCGAATTCCCAAAAAGTCTTCTGTTCGTATTTGGAATATTCAGGATAATCGCCGCAATATATTCGACCACACATATAGGCAAGAAGAGCCTTCGTCCCTTTCCAGCTATAATGGGACCCGACCTCTTCAATATATCCGGCTTCTATTGCTTTCGCAAAGATTGTACGGGCAAGTGAAGTGTCAAGTCTTCCCGACAATACAACCCCTTTGGGAGAATCCGGACATTCAGAATGATTACCTATGGGTTGAACGGTTTGCTGGTTTTTTTCCCTAAGTTTGATGCGTAACTTTTCCGCACCGTATGCAAATACCCCCGATAAGACAAGGGCGGTGAAAATGCCTGTTATTACGACAGGATCAGGATGGTTGTTGTCTTTTACCGGATCAATTATCCCAAGACCTATAAGAAGCAAAGTCCCTATGAAAAAGACTATTGCAGCAGACCACATGATTATTCTATGGTATCGTTTGAATAGGATAGAAAGTAACAATACCAGAACAAATGCACACACCAACAATAGGAATACCTGCGTAATAGTCATCTCAAATCAATTTAGGTGTAAAATTAATGAATGTTTTCAATAGCCATCTACATTCATGAGACAATTTCCAGAGATGCAAAATCCTCTTTCAGACGAGCCACTTCCGCCGACAGCGTTTCGGGCAGAAATTTGGCATAAACCTTTTCGGTGACATCCGTGCTTCCATGACCGAGCAAACGACTGACAACCGACATGGAAAGCCCCTTGTTAAGTGCAAAGACCGCAAACGAATGCCGGGCCACATGCATTGAGAGGGTAAACGGAAGCCCTATCTGTTCTCCGACAACCGCCAGCGACTGATTGATACATTTCGTTGCATTGTTACGGGACTTGTACAGAGCCTCAGCATCATCAAGATCCAGATCATCCTTTACTAAGTTGAATACATACCGGCATCCGGCACGTTTCTCCTGCCACCGATGTAGTATATGCAAGGCAGGTTCTGTAAGAGGAATTACATGGCGCTTGTTCGTCTTGATCATGATTTTTCTCAGTTCCTTCTTCTCAAAATTGACATGGCCCCACTGCAATGTCATCACATCGACAACACGGAGTCCACAGGCATGGAAGGCAAAGAAGAACATTTCCAAAAACTCCTTGCGGCGCGGTTCGGTGCAGGCATGGTAATATTCCAATAACGCGGACATCTGTTCTTTTGAAAGATACTTGCCATCAAACTCGTTGTCTTCATCCGCGAGAGATATCTTTGAGGCGATACGCATATCCTGAATCCTCGCATTGACGGCATGGTCTATCATCTTCATTTCGGAAGCATAGGCACACGCCTTCAGAATCGGAGTCAAAGCATGGTTGATCGTTGCATCGCTATTCTGTTTTATCTCGCGGCGCCACCTGATGTATTCGTCAATCAGTTCAACCGATATTTCACCTAAATAGATACTGTCCGGCTTATAGGTACCGTTCTTTGTTGCACGGAGAAAGATACGGAAAATATTCATGCCGCTCTTGCCGTTCTCATAGCGGCTGCGTCCGATTCTGTTCCGGGAATAGTCAGATTCGAGCCTTTCCAAAACAAACTCGATAAAATCCTTCCCTTTGTCCTCCCGTGTGAGCGGTTTGTCTGCCAGAAAGTCGGCGATCACCTGAGCCGTAATCTGATTGGGATGTTTTTCCTGATATTCGGCCAGCAGTCCGTCGATCTTGTCCGCACGGGCAAGCAGCAGACTGTTGATCCGGTTGGCCTCCGGACCATAACTCGCCCTCACACCTCCGCGTCCCTTGTTGGCTTTCTCATTCCAGTCGCCCAGCCGGACAAAGATGTTCATGCCCTTGCGTATCACCTGCCGGTTCCAGGTGTATTCAAGCTGGACAAGATACTGTTTGGCTGGATCGATCTCACCCCGGATATGCAGGCGATAGCGTCCCAATGGATATAGTCGTTTCGGTCGTCCCATACTGGAGATGTTTGAAATTAAAAAACAGAGGTTGCGGTAATACTCACAAACCTCTGTAAAAGTAATGAATTTTGTCCAAACAAATCCCGATTTTTCCTCCGAAAAACGTATTTTGTCCAAATAAACCACGCCATTTGAGGCGGTCAGACGCTGTTGTCCAAACAAATTAAATCCCCGCCAATCTTATTGATTGACAGGGATTTAATAGTAGTTTTTGCGCTTAAAATTGCACTAATATTCCTCCTCGTTGAAGAAGAAGTCCTCCTTGCTGGGATAGTCGGGCCAGATTTCCTCTATGCTTTCGTATACTTCCCCGTCGTCCTCCAGATCTTCGAGGTTCTCGATAACCTCAAGTGGTGCACCGGAACGGGTAGCATAGTCGATCAATTCGTCTTTTGTTGCAGGCCAGGGAGCGTCTTCGAGCTTTGAGGCCAATTCAAGTGTCCAATACATAGCGTCTTGTACTTTAAATGTTTTCTTTGTTTATTTTTGGGCGGCAAATATAGTGAAAATAATCCTACTCAGTCCAAAAATCTTCCGGAATGTTATGTGCGAGGCACTGATACCGTCCAAGCGTAAAAAGCAGGTCGGACAGGCGGTTGAGATAGCGTATCACATCCTGCACGTCAGGCCGGTGGTCGCCCAGTGCCACACACGAGCGCTCGCTGCGGCGGCACACACATCGGGCGATGTGACAATGCGAGGCAGCGGCGGGACCTGCCGGCAGGACAAACGACTTCATTGGAGGCATCTGCGCGCTCAAGCGGTCTATTTCATCCTCAAGCGTACGGATCTCCTCATACGGGAAGGGCGTCAGGCGCGGATTCTCCACCTCAGATGCGATATGGGCAGAACCGGTCATAAGCACAGCCTGCACTTTGCGCAGAAATGCGTCACTATCCGGTATCTCACAGCGGAGCAGACCGATATAGGAGATAAGCTCGTCCATATCCCCGTAGGCGCAGACTCTAAGGGAGGCCTTTGATACTCTCTTGCCTCCCACCAGGGAGGTCTCACCGGAATCGCCGGTTTTAGTGTAAATTTTCATACTATTGTCAATTAAAGGTTTTAGTATAGTCCTTGTTTTCCATATCCGACTCCACCCTTCCGTCCCTGAGTCTGATAATCCGGCGGGCATAGGCCGCTATATCCTCCTCATGAGTAACCACTATCACCGTATTGCCCCGGCTGTGAATCTCCTCGAACAGCCGCATTATCTCTATGGAGGTATGGGTGTCAAGATTGCCGGTAGGCTCGTCCGCCAGGATAATGGAAGGATCGTTGATAAGAGCCCTGGCCAGAGCCACCCTCTGCTTCTGACCGCCGGACAGCTCGTTGGGCTTGTGGTCCATCCGTTCCGACAGGGCGACACTCTCCAGGGCTGCCGCCGCCCTCTCCATGCGCTCCCTGGCAGGCACTCCCGCATACACCATCGGCAATGCGACGTTCTCCAGGGCATTGTACCTGGGAAGCAGGTTGAAGGACTGGAAGACAAAACCTATCTCGCGGTTGCGGACATCAGCCAGTTCACCATCCTCCATCTCGCTTACATCCACCCCATTGAGGATGTAATGGCCGCCGCTGGGGGAATCCAGGCAGCCCAGAATGTTCATAAGTGTGGACTTTCCCGAGCCCGAAGGGCCCATAATTGCTACGTACTCGTTTTGGTAAACAGAAAGCGAGACCCCGTCCAAAGCTCTCACCTCCTGATTCCCGACCCGGTATATCCTGCGGATATCCTCGAGTCTGATAATCTCGCTTGCTTTCTCCATATCGTAGAATTTTAATGATTCCGGATTCGAATGTAATAATTTATTGGCAGTCTACAACATTTTCCTTAATATTGCGCCTCAAAATTTATACCGAAATGGCATTCAAGAAAATAGAGGAGTACGATCCGCAGGCCACCAAAGAGCTTGCAGTACATTATAAAGAGGTTCTGCGTCTGCTCGGGGAAGACCCTGAGCGCGAAGGGTTGCTCAAGACCCCGGAAAGGGTTGCCAAGAGCATGCAGTTCCTGACCCAGGGCTACCACATGGACGGAGCGGAGATTCTGCGCTCGGCCATGTTCAAGGAAGATTACCGTCAGATGGTGGTGGTCAAGGACATAGAGCTTTACTCGATGTGCGAGCATCACCTGCTGCCTTTCTACGGCAAGGCTCATGTGGCATATATCCCCAACGGATATATCACCGGGCTCAGCAAGATTGCCCGCGTCGTAGAGTGCTACGCCCGCCGTCTTCAGGTCCAGGAGCGTCTCACCGTCCAGATACGCGACTGCATCCAGAACACCCTGCATCCTCTCGGAGTGGGCGTGGTCATCGAGGCCTCACACATGTGCATGCAGATCCGTGGTGTCCAGAAACAGAACTCAATCACCACGACTTCGGCGTTTACAGGCGGTTTTCTCAAGGATGAGCGCACCAGAAGTGAATTCATGCGGCTGATCGGAGTATCACTGCATTAGTCACACAGTAAGCCTGAAAGAAATATAAAGCAACGAGAAAAGACTAGCCGCCCTCGGCTCTAGAGGGAGGGGCCCGCCACGCAGTGGTGGGAGGGCCTGGTCTTTTCGACTGCTTTATATTTCTTTCAAACCGAGTTCAGAGGCTTTTTCGCGCATGAGGGCGAGCGCGGCGTCACGGTCGTTAGGAATACGGCCGTCCAGGATGGCGTCCTTTATGTACTCCTTGATGACACCTATCTCGCGGCAGGGAGGAATACCGTAGGTCTCCATAATCATCTCACCGGTCACGGGAGGCTGAAAGTTGCGGATCCGGTCCTTCTCCTCAACCTCCTGCAGCTTACGCCGCACCAGCTGGAAATTGGCCAGATGCCGGGCCACCGTCCTGTCATTCTTCGAAGTGATGTCCGCCTCGCAGAGAGTCATCAGATCGTCGATGTCATCCCCTGCGTCGAAAAGCAGACGGCGCACCGCCGAATCCGTCACCTCCTCCTGTACCAGGGCAATGGGCCTCAGATGCAGGAACACCAGTTTCTGAACATACTTCATCTTCTCATTCAAGGGCATGCGGAGATATTTGAACACCTCGTAGACCATCCTGGCCCCCACCACCTCATGCCCGTGAAAAGTCCAGCCGGTGCCCTTCTCGTAGCGCTTCGTGGCCGGCTTGCCGATATCGTGCAGCAGGGCCGCCCATCTAAGCCAGAGATTGTCAGTATGCGGGACAATATTGTCCACCACCTGAAGGGTATGACGGTAGTTGTCCTTATGCCCGCGCCCCTCCTGCGTCTCCACCCCCTTGAGGGCGCTGATAACCGGCAGGATCAGCTCCAGCAGCGTTGTCCGGTCCATCAGGTCGAATCCGACCGAAGGCTTCGGCGACATCAGTATCTTGTGCAGTTCCTCACTCACCCGTTCCGGGGACAGGATCGACATCCTTCCCCTGTTGCGCTGTATGGACTCCAGAGCCTCGGGTACAATGGTAAATCCCAGCTGCGTCGCAAAGCGGATGGCCCTCACCATCCTCAGCGGATCGTCGGAAAAAGTGGCATCAGGGTCCAACGGAGTACGGATCAATCCGTTGCGCAGGTCATCCAGTCCGTTGAAAGGATCGTAGACAGTTCCCATGTCTTCCTGCTGCAGGGAAAATGAAAGGGCGTTGATCGTAAAGTCGCGGCGGAGCTGGTCGTCCCTCAAGGTTCCGCGGCTCACGCTTGGCTTGCGCGAGTCGCTCGAGTAGGACTCCTTCCGCGCCCCCACGAACTCCACTTCCTCCCCTTCGGAGGAATGTATCATCGCAGTCCCGAAACGGGCAAATATAGCCACATGCGAGCCGGTCCTCTCCCCCACCCTGCGTGCCAGAGCCGGACCGTCCCCTTCCACCACCACGTCTATGTCCTTGCTGTGCCGTCCCAGAATCTGGTCCCGGACATAGCCTCCTATCACATAAGCGCGTACACCCATCCTGCGGGCCTCCTCGGAAATAATTCCGAATATCGGTTTTGAACAGTCGAGTATCATCTTAAATCTTTATATCGGGTATTTGCGGCAGGAACCTGTATTCCGGGCCATCTCCGGACTTCTCGCAGAAATACATTTTCTCGCCATTGGTAAACATCATATATTTCACATTCAGGACACGGTTGTAGCGTATCCCCTGCTCTATCACATCGCGGTCAATCCGGACCCCGGGAGCCTTGCACTCCACCAGCAGCAGCGGGGCTGCATCCTTTCCGAATACAACGATATCGGCCCTGTACTGCCTTCCATTGTAGCTGAATGCGTATTCCGAGGCCATCATCACCAGCGGGACACCCAACTGACCGTGCAGCCAGGATATAACATCCTGACGCACCCGCTCTTCCGGAGTAAGGGCGACGTCTATCCTGCGCAGGGGGTCGAAAATAGTATCCATAGCCTGCAAAGTTAATGATAAAATGCTAATTTTGCAGTCATGGCCAAAATTGATACTGCCGGACAATACGAGAGCCTGCGCAAGGAGATAGAATCAGGCAACTTCAAGCCCGTGTACATACTCATGGGTGAGGAGCCGTTCTATCCAGAGAAACTGTGCTCCCTGATTATGGAACGGGCGCTGCAGCCGCACGAGAGGGACTTCAACCAGACCATACTCTACGGAGCGGACACCTCTGCAGAGGACATAATATCCATCTGCGAGAGATACCCCATGATGGCTGAGAGAACCCTGGTTGTAGTACGCGAGGCCCAAGCCTTGAAGAAGCCCGAGGGACTCGGGATATACCTGGACCACATATCCCCCACCACTGTTCTTGTCCTGCTCTTCTCCGGCAAGAACATGGACAAGCGTACCTCATTCTACAAGAAAGCCACCAAGTCCTGCGTCATCTTTGAGTCGGCCAAGATCCGCGAGGAGGCCATGCCCCGCTGGATAGAGTCCTGGTTCAGGAGCATCGGACGGGGTATAGAGCCTCAGGGGGCCATGCTTCTGGCCGAATATGCCGGCAACGACCTCCGCAAAATCTCGATAGAGGCCGACAAGCTGCTCAAAGCCGTACCCGAATCTCAGAAAACGATAACAGCTGCAGACATAGAGCAGAACGTAGGCATCAGCCGCGAGTTCAACACCGGAGAACTCACTTCAGCCCTGGCTGTCCGCGACGGAGACAAGGCTTTCCGGATAGCCTGGTTCTTCGGAGAATCCCCCCGCCAGTATCCCCTGCAGATGACACTCGGCTTCCTGTTTTTCTTCTTCTCCAAGGTGGAAATGATCCACGCCATAATGCTCCGCGACAGAATATCCGCCAAGGATGCGGCCTCCAAAGCCGGAGTCTACTACAGTTATGCCGGTCCCTACCTTTCCGCCGTCCGCAGTTACAGCCTCCGCGGGACCATGCGGATCATATCCTGGATCCGCGAGTGCGACTGGCGAAGCAAAAGCAATTCCGGAGGTAATGCGTCCGAGGGAGAACTTCTCACCGAACTCATCGGCAAGATTCTTTCTGCCTGAGGACTGCCACCCATTCCTCCTCCTTACCAACCTGAAATAATTGCACCCGGTCAGTCCCATCAATGCCGCGTTCATACTCCTTTTGGTCCTGAATCCATAACTTCGGGCAAAATCATCCCAGTCCCCTTCCACCCGCTCGCTGCATTTCCCGTCCCGGATATCGTTGAGAAGTCTCTCCAGCCTAAGGCTTCTAAGATAATCCCTGAAACAGACAAAGCGTGTCCTTACTGCCTCAGACACATAGGTCCTGTTGGTGCCCGACAGCCTGGCCATCCCGGCAAGCGTAATATCGGGATCGAGAAAGAGCTCATCTCTCCTGACTTTCAGGTCCAGACGACGGAACTTGATATCCAGGATCCAGTCCCGATCATTCTCATCCACATTGAAACACTCCATCTCATTCCCCGACAGAGTCAGTCTTACTCATCCTGCTTTTCATATCCCGGCACCACTCTCCCGGAGTATAGCCTGTATTGAGTTTGAACGCGCTGGTAAAAGATGCATTGTTATTGAAACCGCATCTCTCCCTCAGCTCACTCATAGAAAGGGTGCTGTCCTCGTGAAAAATCCTTATCGCCTCCTTGACCCTGAAATAGTTTACCAGTTCGCGGAAGTTCTTGTTCATCTCCACGTTGATGGTTTTCGAGAGATACGTCTTGTTGGTAAACAGACGCATGGCCACTTCCTCCATTGTCAGGTTCTTGGAAAGATAGGGCTTCTCACATTCAAAATATCCCAGCAGCCGGTCCTTAAGAGACGCCGCCGTGTCCTCGATGACTGCAGCGGGGCTGTCATTCCGGTCCCCATCCGTTGGCACCCGCATGTTCTCCTGCTCCTGAGGCACTGATGCCACGCTGACCGGAGAAGGCATAATGTCCGTCAACACCGCTTTACCCTGAGATATATACACGGTCATGGTGGCGTGAATAACTGCGAATCCTGTCACAAGAATAAAGTAGTCCAGGACTATATGGAGATGGAATGAATAAAGGAGGAAGAGGAAATTGTACAGGCTGAGAGCCATAAGATTGGTCTGCAGCTCACGGCCAAGGCCCCGCAGAGCTTCGTCCTCCCTATTCATAAAGACGACGGCATATCTGAGGCTGACCAGAAAGACAATAAGGTTGACTGTCACTGCCCCTCGGCAAAGTATGCTTCTGGAAAGAGTTCCGTACCCAAGACTTATAAGGACATCGGAGGAAATATAGAGCGCCGCCACCAGAGCGGTGAAAACGTAGAACTGCACCCACGGCCCGTCCTTGAATGCCATACGGCGCAACAGCAGACACGGGACCGCCGCCGATACCAGGTAAAGTTTCAGTACAATAAGGTCCACTGTCAGATACAGGTCCGAATCCGGTGCCCATATCCATGTCACCGCTCCGGAGACGAAGCACACAGCCTCGGCAAAGAGAAAAATAATAAAATCCCTACGGGCATGAAGGACAGGCGCATCAGTCCGGTTCTCAGTTCTTCTGTACCTGATAATCATAAATACACCAAGGGTGACGTACACCGCACATGGTACTGAGCACATGGCCAGTATTAAAAAAGTCTCTATCATTGCTTTGAGTTTTTCATGGCTCAAAGTTACGACAGAGACTTTATATTGTCAGGGAAATATAAAAACCTGACTTTATTTTTACGTTTTTATATTTTTTTAACTTTCTTTTTTGCTTTAATCGAGTCAAAACCCTGGCCGTAGACTCCCATGACACTGCCCATGGATATGAATGCCTGACGGTCTATCTGCTTGATCATCGAGAGAAGGTAATTGGCCTCGACCTTACGTACCATCACCAGGAGGACTTTCTCACTGCTTTTGGTATACCAGCCCTGAGCATCGAGCACCGTCACTCCCCTGTGCATGGAGCCCGATATCATATCGGCTATCTCCTGATACTGCTTGGAGAAGATAAAGAGCTGGACAGACTGTTTGTTACCGGCTACCGAGAGGTCTACCACATAACTGCAGGAAGCCACTACCAGATATCCGTACATGATGCCTGCTATTCTCGCCCCGAAATTAAGATCCGAAGGGAGGAATATGGATGAGCCGACGATAAAGATATCGCAGAGGAGAATAATTCTTCCGGGAGGTATGTTGCGGTACTTGCTGATGATAAGAGCTATCACATCCGTTCCGGCTGTACTGCCTCCACGGCTGAAAGCCAGTCCGATACCCAAACCGGACATCGACCCGCCTATGAGAGCGCACAACAGTTTGCCGTTGGCAACCGCCAGCTCGTCAATGAATGTCTGCGGAATCACTTCCGGCAGGACACGGAACAGCAGGGATGCCACGAAGACCGCATAGACAGTTTTGGCTCCGAAAGCCTTGCCAAGGGTCTTGATACCGATGATCAGCAGCACGAGGTTGACTGCGAAGAAGGTGTAGCTGACCGGAATTGTTCCATTGGTGGCGTACTGGACAATGGCACCGATACCGGATACGCCACCGCCGACGATACCGTTGGGGATGATAAAGATACTCCATCCTGCGGTATAGCAGAGAAGACCCAGGGTAATGATCAGGTAGTCATTTACGACTGAGAAGACTTTTCTTGTCCTTGTAGTTGTTTTTGTTTGCGTTTCCATTCTATTTTCTCTGGTCCTTTTAATTCATCGAATCCCCGGCCATACACACTCATGGTCGAGGTAACTGACATAAATGCCGATCGGTCATAGTTCTTGACGATCTTGTTTATCTCGTTCAGCTGGTGCTTGCGGGCAATCACCACCAGCACCTGATGCGCCTCCTTCGTATACCAGCCTATACCCTCGAAAGCTGTGACTCCTCTCTTCAGCTGGTTGATCAGAGCATCAGCTATCTCATTGTATTTCTGCGAGAATATCATGACCTGCACCGACTGCTTGCTGCCGGTCAAAAGCAGATCCACACCCTGAGAGAAGGCGATTACCTGCATATAGCCGTAGACCACATCCGAGAGGGTCTTGCCTGGGAGCAGCAGCACGGAGCCCACTATGACCAGGTCGCAGAAAAGATATACCCTGCCTGGAGAGATTTCCCTGTACTTGGCAAGAATGAGCGCGACTATGTCTGTACCGCCGGTACTTCCGCCCTGATTGAATATCATGACAATACCTATCGCACCTATGAAGCCTCCAAGGAGACCGTTCAGGAAAGGTTCCTCAATGGTTGACACCCACGGAATCAGGTCCGGCAGCACCTGCAGGAGGACCGAGTTCAGAAGGATACAGTATATCGTCTTGAATCCGAATCCGCGGCCCAGGATGAGGAAGCCCAGGACTATCAGGATTACGTTGACCGACAGATAAGTGACAGACACCGGTATCAGACCGCCCGTCGCATAGTTGACGAATGTAGCCAGACCCGGAATCGCACCGCCCACTATTCCCTTGGGAATCAGGAACGATGTCCAGCTGAAACAGTACATTGCCAGTCCCAGCGTTATGATCACATATTCCTTGAAAGTGATCAGAATCTTTCTTGTCGTCTGATTCATGTCAGAATACTACATTGATAATCTTTGACGGTACTACTATGATTTTCTTGACCGGCTTTCCGCCGAGATACTTCTCCGTATTGGGAGAGGCGAGCACGGCCGCCTCCGCCTCTTCGGGAGCTACGGACTTGGGCAGCTCGAGCTTGAAGCGCATCTTGCCGTTGAAGGACACCGGATATTCGAAAGTGCTTTCCACCGTGTATTTCTCGATATACTCGGGGAAAGAGGCTGCTGATACGGACGTCGCGTGACCGAGCCTGTTCCAGAGTTCTTCGCATATATGAGGGGCGAAGGGTGAGAGCAGGATAACCAGCGGCTCGAGTATCTCCCGGCTGGTACATTCCAGTTCTGTCAGTTCATTGACAGCTATCATGAAGGCGCTCACCGAGGTGTTCATCGAGAAGTTCTCAATGTCCGTAGACACCTTATGGATGAGCCTGTGCAGCACCTTCAGCTCGGCGGCCGAGGCCTTGGTGTCGGTAAACAGCGCTCCGTCCTTGCCGTAATACAGGCGCCAGAACTTTCTGAGGAAACGGTGAACTCCGTCGATACCCTTGGTATCCCAGGGCTTGGACTGCTCCACAGGGCCGAGGAACATCTCGTACAGTCTCAGGGTATCAGCCCCGTATGTATCGCATACGTTATCAGGATTGACCACATTGAACATAGACTTGCTCATCTTCTCGATGGCCCAGCCGCATATATACTCACCGTCCTCGAGGATGAACTCGGCCGTAGCGTAGTCCGGCATCCACTTCCGGAAGGCCTCCGTGTCCAGGCGGTCATTGTGCACTATGTTGACATCCACGTGTATCTCGGTAGTGTCGTACTGATCCTTCAGACCGAAGGATACGAAGGTATTCGTACCCTTGATACGGTACACGAAGTTGGAACGGCCCTGTATCATGCCCTGATTGACAAGCTTTTTGAACGGTTCCTTCTCGCATACATAGCCCAGGTCATAGAGGAACTTGTTCCAGAAACGGGAATAGATCAGATGTCCGGTAGCATGCTCTGTACCACCGACATAAAGATCCACGTTCCTCCAGTACTCATCCTTGGCGCGGTCCACCAGGGCGGAGTCGTCATGAGGGTCCATGTAGCGCAGGTAGTAAGCGCTGCTGCCGGCAAATCCGGGCATGGTGCTCTTCTCTATGGGCCAGCCCCGATACTCCCATCCGGCAGCACGGGCCAGAGGGGGCTCTCCGCTCTCGGTCGGCAGGTACTTGTCCACTTCTGGCAGGGTAAGCGGCAGCTCGGAGAAGTCCATGGGAGTCGCCACACCGTCCTTATAATATATAGGGAAAGGCTCTCCCCAGTATCTCTGACGGGAGAATATGGCATCGCGCAGCCTGTAGTTGACCTTCCTCCGTCCGATACCCATCTCCTCTACCTTGCGGATAGCGGCCGGTATTGCCTCCTTGACGGTCATCCCGTTGAGGAATCCGGAGTTGCACATAATTCCGTCCTTGGCGTCAAAACTCTCCTGCGAGACATCGCAGCCCTCGATAAGGGGACGCACAGGCAGGTTGAAATGCCGGGCAAAGGCATAGTCCCTGCTGTCATGCGCAGGTACCGCCATGATGGCTCCTGTACCGTAGCCCGCCAGCACGTATTCGGAAATCCACACGGGAACCTTCTCACCGGTCATGGGATTGACGGCATAGGAGCCGCTGAACACACCGGTGACCTGACGGGTCTCGGCTATTCTCTCGCGCTCTGTCTTCTTGGCGGCGGCAGCAAGGTACTCTTCCACCTGTGCCTTCTGCTCCGGGGTAGTCAGGCGGGCCACCCACTCGCTCTCGGGTGCCAATACCATGAAGGTGACTCCGAAAACAGTGTCGGCACGGGTAGTGAAAATGGTCATGTCGTAGGTCTGCTCTCCGTTGGAAACCTTGAATATCATCTCGGCACCCTCGGAACGGCCGATCCAGTTGCGCTGCATCTCCTTGAGGGAATCGCTCCACTCCAGGCTGTCCAGATCCTCCAGCAACCTGGAAGCATAAGCCGAGACACGCAGCTGCCACTGCTGCATCTTCTTCTGTATCACCGGATATCCGCCCCTGACAGAGAGCCCCTCCTTGACCTCGTCATTGGCCAGGACTGTTCCCAGCTGAGGGCACCAGTTGACGGAAGTTTCGCCCAGATATGCTATCCGGTAATTCATCAGGACCTCTGAACGGCGCTTCTCATCCATGGCGTTCCACTCGGCAGCAGTAAAGTGCAGTTCCTTGGAGCATGCGGCATCCACACCATGAGAGCCTTCGGCCGCAAAACGGGCCTCCAGTTCCTCCACAGGGCGGGCTTTCTGCGAAGCATTGTCATACCAGCTGCCGAACATCTTCAGGAACGCCCACTGCGTCCACTTGTAATAAGCCGGATCGCAGGTACGCACCTCGCGCGACCAGTCGAATGAGAAACCGATGCGGTTCAGCTGCTGCTTGTATCTGGCAATGTTCTCCTCGGTAGTCTTGGCCGGATGACGTCCGGTCTGTATCGCATACTGCTCCGCCGGCAGGCCGAATGCGTCGAATCCCATGGGATGCAGGACATTGAACCCGCAAAGACGCTTGTAGCGGCTATAGATGTCACTTGCTATATAGCCCAGAGGATGACCGACATGCAGTCCTGCTCCCGAAGGATACGGGAACATGTCCAGCACGTAGAACTTGGGCTTGCTCTCATCTTCCCGGACCTGAAACGTCCGGTTCTCTGCCCAGAACTTCTGCCATTTCCTCTCTATTTCCGAAAAATTGTAATCTGTCGACATATCTTGTTTTTCAGTTATTTCCTCATTCTCAATCTAAACTCGACAGGCACAGAGTACTTTACCCTTACCTTCTGTCCTCCGAGCACTCCGGGCTTCCATTTAGGCGAGGCCGATATCACCCGGACAGCCTCGTCCTCGAGATACTGGTCATCTCCACGTACGGCCCTGACATTGGTCACACTGCCGTCCTTCTCCACCACGAACTCCACCGTCACAGTCCCCTGAATACCTTGACTGAGCGGTATGTCAGGATAACGCAGGTAGGTATACACCCATTCATTGAGGAATGTGCCGGCATCCCCCTTGAAGAACTGCGGCTCCTCATCCACCTCATACGGCGAATAAACCCGCTCCTCTCCCTGCAAAGAGACTCCCGTCTCCACCTTTTCTTCCACCGCCAGCGGCCTCTCTATCATAAGGTCCGTATTGGCAGCCTCGCGGATAAGATGGTAAACGAAGTCGCAAATATAATCCATTGTCTCATAATCCAGCAAATCCGCCCCGTCCCTGACTGTCCGGTTATTCCGGTCCGGTCCGGTCGTAAGCAGCATCACGGGTATCTGCTTCTCGTAGAAGGGCAGATAGTCCCCGGAAGGCATCACGCCTTCCCCCGCATAGGGGACGTAGAAAGCACCGGTCTCCGAAAGACCGTAAACCATACGGTTGATTTCAGGATTGGGAACTCCTGTATAATAGGTAAATGGGTTTACAGGGCCCGACTTGCCCAGCATCCGGAGGTCCAGCATCATCGAAACGCTGTCGATCTCAGGAAAGGCCCGGTTGGCAAAATACCATGATCCCGCCGTCCCCTCCTCTTTGGCGCCGAAACCCACAAATACCACTGAGCGCCGGAAAAAGAAAGCCGAGGAGGCCACCCTCTTGGCAACTTCTATTACAGAAGCAATCCCGGAAGCATTGTCGTTCGCTCCCGGGAATATCTGCGTCACAGGCTTGCCGTTTATGGTCAGAGTATTGAGTCCGATATGGTCCAGATTGGCCCCCACTACTATGTATTGGTTTCTCAGCAGAGAGTCATAGCCCTCCACAATACCGACAATGTTGCGGGAATAGACCGTGTCCGTCCCTTCTTCCGCGACGATGTAGAAATCCTGGCCGGACCTGGGCGTCAGCATGGTGACGCCGGCCTCGCTCAGGCAGTCGAACATGTACTCCGCGGCCGCCGTCTCCCCAGGAGAGCCGGCTTTGCGGCCCTCCAATGAGACGGATGACAAGTATTTTACGTGGTCTTCAAGACTCTTGGCCACTTCCTGAGCCTCCGCATACTGCGTATACGCAATCATGCCAAGTACCAGAAGAGCGGCAATGGAGGCAGCCCGCTTCACCTTATTTTGCGGCCTTATAGAAAGGGACCTTCACTACCTTGGCCTTGAGCAGCCTGTTGCGGACCTTGATGTAGATCTCGGTATCCACCTTGTTGTAGGGAGTGTTGACATATCCCATGCCGATAGGAATATTCAGCGAAGGAGACATCGTACCTGATGTCACATGGCCTATCACATTGCCCTCGGCATCACAGATCTCATAACCGTGACGGGGCACTCCGCGGTCGATGAGCTCGAAGCCCACCAGCTTGCGCTTGAGGCCCTCGGCTTTCTGCTGGAGAAGGTAGTCCCTGTCGATGAAATCACCCTTGGTGTCGGTGAACTTGGTAATCCAGCCCAGACCGGCCTCCAGAGGAGATGTGGTATCGTCAATATCGTTGCCATAGAGGCAGAATCCCATCTCGAGTCTCAGAGTATCACGGGCACCCAGGCCGATAGGCTTGATACCGAACTCCTCACCAGCCTCGAATACTGCGTTCCAGAGCTTGTCAGCATCCTCGTTGGCTGCGTAGATCTCGCATCCGCCGGCTCCTGTATATCCGGTGATAGAGAAGATTACGCTCACTCCGCCGAGCATCACCTTCTTGAAGGTATAGTACTCCATGCCCATGAGGTCCTGGTCGCAGAGCTTCTGCATGGCCTGAACGGCCTTGGGACCCTGGACGGCGAGCTGGCAGATCTCGTCGGAAGCGTTGTAGAGTTCCTTGCCGGGAGTAATGCCGAACTTGGGAGCGATGGCGCAGAGGTGGTTCCAGTCCTTCTCGATATTGGCGGCATTGACTACCAGAAGATAGGTCTGGCCGTCGATGCAGTATGTCAGGAAGTCATCCACAATACCGCCCTTTCCGTTGGGGAAGCAGTCATACTGGATCTTGCCGGGATAGAGAACAGACGCGTCATTGGAAGACACATACTGAACGAAAGCGAGAGCGTTGGGTCCCTTGACCCAGAACTCACCCATGTGAGAGACGTCGAACACGCCGACACCGTTGCGCACGGTGTTGTGCTCTTCGGTTATACCTACATATTCCACCGGCATATTGTATCCGGCAAAGGGCACCATCTTAGCGCCCAGAGCGATGTGCTTCTGAGTAAAAGCTGTGGTTTTCATATTGCTGTGTTATTGTCCGTTATTTATTGTTGATTTACTTTTTCGCATGCAGGTTCTGGTTGATGTCATAAATCCAGACATCCTCGGGGCAGAACTCATACTCCATGACATCGTTCATGGCCTTGAGGGCATCCCGGTAGTTGTTGTAGGCTGCCACGGACACCACCTCGAAACCGTTATTGAACAGAATGACCTTGGGAGTGTAGCCGTTCTTCTCCAGAAGAGCGTACATTTTCTCAGCATTGCCCTCTACCTTAAAGCTGCCGAGAATGACATGATACCTTCCGGCACTCTCGTCCAGCAGGTTCTTATTCTCCTCTGCCGCTTTAGCCTGCTCCAGTGCGAGCGCCTTGGCCTTTTTGATCGAGTCCAGCTGCCTCTGCTTGCGGGCCTGCTCCACCGCCTCGCGCTTCATCTGCTCGAGTTCCTTGGAAGTGGGCTTGCCTACCAGTGAACGGAAAAAGTCGCAGCCGGTCACCAGCATAAGGGCGACCATCAAGGTAGAAATAAGTCTAAAAGCTTTCATTACTGACAATTATTAAATTATACAATCTCAATATATCCAACAAAAGTACTGAATTAATAGCATTGCCGCAAAAAAAAATGTATATTTACCGCGTAAATTTAAAAAATGTCGGATGGATAATAGTCTAAAGCATTTTTTCAGCAGTCTGAGAGACCATATCGGCAACATCGTCAACCTCAACGAACACATCGATACCGAGAAAGCCTCACAGTATATCCGCAGCAACATCGAATTCAAGGGACCCAACGCATACATCCTGGCCTTTGCCATCGTAATCGCATCCGTCGGCCTCAATACCAACTCCATACCGGTAATTATCGGAGCCATGCTCGTATCTCCCCTCATGGGGCCTATCTTCGGTATCGGCTACGGACTCGGCACCAATGACACCTCCTTCATCAAGACAGCGTTCAAGAACCTGCTGGTCATGGTCGTCATCAGTATCCTGGCCTCCAGCATATACTTCCTGGTATCACCTCTGGAGCTCGAGAACCCGACCGAACTGCTGGCCAGGACCAACCCGACCATATACGATGTCCTTATAGCCCTCTTCGGCGGATTCGCAGGCATCATAGAAATCAGCCGCAAGGACAAGGGCACTGTCATCTCGGGCGTCGCCATCGCCACAGCCCTGATGCCTCCCCTCTGCACAGCAGGTTTCGGACTGGCCTCAGGAAGCCTCAAATATTTTGTCGGCGCGCTGTATCTCTTCTCCATCAACAGCATATTCATCGCCATAGCCACTTTCCTGACAGTCAAGTATCTGAAATTTCCCATGGCCACATTTACCGACCCGGCCCGGAAGAAAAGAGTCAGCAGGTGGGTGGCTGCACTTACCGTCATCATCATCATACCCAGCGTCTACTCGGCCGTAATCATGATACGGGAGAACAACTTCAGTCATACCGCCAAAGAATTTATATCGGAGAACAAGGAACTGACCCGCAGCTACATATACGACTACGACATCTACTCCCACAGCAAACCTCCGAAACTTGAGCTGTACATAGCCGGCGAGGCTCTGCGCCAGGAAGAGATAAGCGCCATATACCGCTCGGCCCACAAGTACGGGCTGACCGATGACCAGATCATCATCACCCAGAGGGCTGCCACGGACCAGAGCGAGATGACCGACAGAGTGGCCATCCAGAGCATCTACGAGCGCAGCGACAAGGAGATACAGAAACGCGAGCACATCATATCATCCATGGAGAAGGAACTGCAGGCCTACAAGTCCAAGGAGCTGCCCTACGAGCAGATAACCAACGAGCTCATCGCCCAATACCCCTCTCTCTCGGATGTCACCCTCACCCGCGGCTACTCGATAAGCACTGACTCCCTGGGCAGGACCGAGGAGATCATCATCATCCTGAAGGCCGGAAACAGAATATCCCAGGAGAATATGGAGAAACTGCGCAAGTGGCTCACAGTCCGCCTGGACTTCGAGAATGTCAAATTATTGCAGCAGTAGCCGATGCCGTCCCTGAGTTTACTGCTGGCTGTTGTCGACACCGTGTCGGTCCTCTTCCTGGGGGACATCATGCAGCACAGGCAGCAGCTTCATTCCGCGCTCATACCCGGCTCCGACACCCTCCAGTCCGCCTCCTATGACTATTCCTCCTATTTCCGCCACATACAGCCTATGATTGACGCGGCAGATTTCACCGTTGCCAACATGGAATTCTGCCTGGGAGGCCCTCCCTACACAGGATACCCCTCATTCTCAGCCCCCGAGTCCCTGGCAGAGGAGGCCGCTGACGCCGGAGTGGATCTCTTCCTGTGCGCCAACAACCACATCTGCGACAGGGGACGCCGCGGACTTGCCTCGTCCATTGACCGTTATGAGGCCCTGGGAGTTCCCTTCACCGGCATCTACAGGGACAGCCTGTCAGAAGCGTCGGACAATCCCTTCATCACCGATATAGGCGGAGCAAGAGTGGCTTTCGTCAATTTCACCTACGGGACAAACGGAGTGAGCGTTCCTTCCCCTTTCGTAGTGAATAAAATGGAGAGCGGAGCCGTCCGTAGCGCCATCCTCAGGGCACAGGAGGCCGGAGCCGACATCATAATAGCCCTTCCGCACTGGGGTCCGGAATATGTCACGGAACCCTCCGTCAAGCAGAAGGAATGGGCCGGCAGACTGCTGGAATGGGGGGCGGATGCCGTCATAGGGACCCATCCTCATGTCATACAGAAGGCTGAGTTCCCGGTAATATACTCTCTGGGCAATCTCATATCCAACATGAGTCTCCGCAACACGGAACTCGGCCTGGCCTACCGCCTGGACATCGCCGTCACCTTCTGGGGACTGGCCTACGTGGCCGGAGGGGAGGCGCTGCCGCTGTGGTGCTCCCGGCCCGGAGGCTATGGGGAACAATACACCATACTCCCAGTCAAGGAATTTATCAACCGGAAGGAAGAATTCCTCGGCAGCTGGAACTACGACAAAATGATAGAAACGTACAACCGACTGAAACCATTGTTCGAACAATAGAATATGACAGAAAAGACAATATCGACCGAAGGTCTGGACTCCGTTGATGTCTACGGAATCAACGACCGGAAACTGGACAGAATGAGGCATTATTTCCCCGAAGTGAGAATCCTCGCCAGGGGAACGGACATCAGGCTCGAGGGGCCGGAGGAGCAGGTGGAGCTGCTCGCTCAGAGGATACAGGCCCTCACGGCAATCCTCCGCAGAGGAGGCGCAGTCAGTGACAGCGACCTGGAAAGGATGCTTGACTGGCAGACCTACCCCTCTGAACTGGAGGAGAGGGAGCCGGCACACAATGAAGAATACTACAACATCGTCTACGGCAATGAGGGCCGCATCGTCAAGGCCCGCACCCGCAACCAGCGCCGCCTGGTGGACGAATACTACCGCAATGACCTGATATTTGCCCTCGGCCCTGCAGGCACAGGCAAGACATACACAGCCATCGCACTCGCCGTCAGGGCCCTGAAGAACAAGGAAGTAAAAAAACTGATCCTAACCCGCCCGGCAGTGGAAGCCGGTGAGAGACTGGGATTCCTGCCCGGAGACATGAAGGATAAGCTGGATCCGTACCTCCAGCCTCTGTACGATGCCCTCCACGACATGATCCACCCGCGCAAGCTCCAGATCCTGATGGAAGAAGGCATTATACAGATCGCTCCGTTGGCCTATATGAGAGGACGCACCCTGGACAGTGCCTTCGTCATACTGGACGAGGCACAGAACACATCCCTGGGGCAGCTGAAGATGTTTCTCACCCGCATGGGCAGCAATGCCAAGTTCATAGTCACAGGAGATGCAACGCAGATAGACCTGCCCAATAAAAAAGACTCCGGGCTGATGCGGGGAGTCTCTTTAGTTCAGAATATCAAGGGGGTGGCTGTCATCAATTTCGGGACTGAGGATATGGTGCGCCATCCGCTTGTAACCAAGATTATCAAGGCTTTCGAAAAGGTAGAGGAAGCATAGGAACTACCAGCTGCCGCCGGCTCCACCACCGCCGAAACTTCCTCCGCCGAAACCGCCGGAGAAGCCGCCGGAAAAGCCGCCGCTGCTGCTGCCGCCAAAACCGCTGCCGTGACTGCCGCCCAGGACCGAAGTCCAGAAGATGGCATCCCCCAACGACGAGGTACGGCTGCCGCCGCTGCCTAGATTTTTGGGACCGTTGTGCCCGAATAGCGCTCCAATAATTATCAGAACAAACAGCAGCCCGAAGACTATCATCGCTACCGACCCTCCAGCGCCGAGTGAATCCTCATACTCCTCATAGGAAATCTCACCCGCAGCGAGCCGCATCAGGACGTTCAGGGCCGCCGCCACACCTGAGGCATAGTCTCCATCCTGAAAACGGGGAATCATCTCATTCTCCACTATGCGCTTGGCCACTGCGTCCGGAATCGCCCCCTCCAGACCATACCCCACTGCAATATAGACCTGACCGGAAGAACGGGAGGTCTTCGGCTTGACCAGCACCACCACCCCATTGTCGAATTTACCCGAGCCCACGCCCCACTGTTCCCCTATCTCATAGGCGAACATGGCCGGTTCCATGCCGCCCAGGTCCTCGACAGTTACCACTACGATACGGTTGGAGGTCGAGTCGGCGAAATCCACCAGCACCCGGTTCATATACTCCGCATCGGAACGGGAGAACACACCTGCGAAGTCATTCACCGCCCTGGGCACCGACGGCTTGGGAGGAATCTGCGCTTCTGCTCTCACCGTCAGCATCATGACTGCGGTAAGTACCGGGATGAACCTGTATATTATTCTACTGATTGTCCTCATAGGAAATATCGTCCGGAAGTTCATTGACATCATCTTTCTGATACGGGAAAAACGCCTTTAGCTTCTCCCCCACCGCCAGCACTGCCCTGGACATGCCGCCGATGAAGTCACCCGAGCGGAAATCCGCGGCCATACCGTCCTTGACCTCATTCCAGAAACCGGCGCCGACCTTCTCATTGATCCCGGAGTCCCCGATGATTGCGAACTTGTGGGACTTGAGTGCAAGATAGATCAGTACCCCGTTCCGGTCCTTGGTTCTGAACATCCCCAGCCTGGAGAATACATATGCCGCACGCAGACAGGGATCCCCCTTGCACACCTGCTCGAGGTGCACGCGAATCTCGCCGGAGGTATTCTTCTCCGCAGTCCGGATGGCCCTTACGAGGGCCTCCTTGCTCTCCTTGCTGAGCAGATCTCCTGCAGTCATCACTCGAAGCTGACTACGGGCGCCTGCTCTGCTCCCTCGGAAGCCTCGAAGTAGCCCTTCTTCTCAAAGCCGAACATACCGGCAAAGATGTTGTTGGGGAAGCGGCGGATAGCCACGTTGTAATTGCGGGCCGCCTCGTTGAATTTCTGACGCTCGACGGTAATCCGGTTCTCGGTACCCTCCAGCTGGGCCTGCAGTTCCAGGAAATTCTGGTTGGCCTTGAGGTCAGGATAGCGCTCAACCGATACGAGCAGACGTCCGATGGCAGTTCCAAGCTCGTTCTGGGCGCTCATGAAGCGGGCAAGTTCATCCTCTGAAAGACTGGAAGGGTCTACTGTTGCCTGAGTAGCCTTGGCCCTGGCCTCAACTACTGCCTCCAGAGTCGACGACTCATGCTCTGCATAGCCCTTGACCGTAGCCACGAGGTTGGGGACCAGATCTGCCCTGCGCTGATAGACATTCTCCACCTGAGCCCAGGCCTGGGAGACGGTCTCGTCCATGCGGACCATAGAATTGTACATTCCTTTGATCCAGAAGAAAAGAACCAGCACCACCGCCACAATGACGATGAGCGTTACATAACCGCGTTTAATTTTCATAAAATCTATTTCTTTTGATTATTGATTACATCTACTGCCCCTGAGAGGAAAGCCTCACGCATCTCACTGACACACCGTAACTTTCCTTATCCGTGTAATATACATCGAAAGTATCGGTATTGTAGAAGATGAAACGGTAAGGCACCATACCGTCGGCATTCTCCGTCGAAGCCCACCACATACCGTACACCGCAATATTCTCATACTCACCGTAATGGTCCCTTGAGTTGCCCGTAGGAAAACCGTTCCAGCCCCCTGTATTGGTATGGAGGTTATCCGGGGAATAGGGCCACATGGCCGAGCCGTTGAGAGTTATAGGGGCTGAAACCATCTCTCCTATACCTGCCCAGTGATCCAGAAAATCCAGAGCCGATCCGCCTACCGCCAGAGCCAGATCCTCCCAGTCCTCAACCGTAGGCACAGACCATCCTTCCGGACACGCCCCCTGAGGACCGCCCCCCAGACCGCTGCCGGAGACACCTCCCGTTGCGTCGTTCCATGAATACAGTCTGCCGAATATCTGGTCTATACCCTCTGAATCATCGTACGGACGGCCGAGAAGGGTATCGGCATCCGCTCCGCTGTAACGGAGGTTCTGGGTGAACCAGTCCAGACTGCCGTACGTGCGGTAATGATATATCTCCCCGTCCCTCACGTCCGTATACCGGTCGGTTCCGGGAGTCCATCCGCTCACACCGTCGGCGTCAGTGCTTATCACCTGGACACTGGCAGTACTGCTGCTGGAATAATACTCTCCGGAAATTGACCTTGCATAGACTGTTATACTGTATTCGCCAGGATCTGCCGGCAGAGTGAAGCTTATAGACTGTCCTACCACTGTATCGTTGTCACTTATATCCATGTCCGACGACACCCAGTAATACTCCAGATCCGAACCGGAGGGAGTGGTAATACCCGACACATACGACTCCACCTCCTGCCCCACTACGGCATAGGAAGGAAAATCAAAGCTAAGGGTACCCGACATATAGAGTCTGTCGTCCTCTTCATCGTCATTATTACATCCCACTGCAGCCATGAGGACGGCGGCGGCAATCAGAAGCATTCTCGTGCACTTTCCTGTCATATCATCAGTCTATTTAGTAAATTCGGACTACAAATATGCATCAATTTTTCTTAGTTTTGCAAACAGATATTATTTTTAACTAAAATCATGCCATCATGAGAAACGCCACAGCATTTCTACTGACCGCCTCACTTATATTCTCCGTTTCATGCTCCGTCGGTCCGGAATACCGCCGTATCGAGGGCTACGCTCAGGGAGGCACATTCCACATAATATATTCAACACCCGCGTCCGGGACGGACGAGGACACCGTGGTATCATTGGTTTCACGCCGGCTGCAGGATATAGACTTCTCCATCTCCGGATACAACAAAGGCTCGCTCCTGTCGAAGTTCAACCGTGGGGAAGACATAGTCCCGGACCGGTACTTCCTCGAACTGTTCAGGATGTCCATGAAACTGTGGGAAGAGACCGGAGGTCTGTTCGACGTGAGCGGAGGACCGCTGTTCGACTTCTGGGGGTTCGGCTTCAAGGATCCCTCAGGACTGGACAGTCTGCGCAATGACAACCGCACGGCACATATAGTGGACTCTCTGTTGGAATTCACAGGCATGGACCTGCTCAGTCTGGAAGACGGGCGGATAATTCGTAAAGATCCACGGACAACTCTTAATTTCAACGCCATAGCCCAGGGATACACCTGCGATGTCCTGGCAGATCTGCTGGACAGTCTGGGAGCGGACAACTATCTGGTAGAGGTAGGCATGGAAATAGTCTGCAAAGGACTGAATGCCTCCGGCAAGCCCTGGAGAATAGGCATTGACGCGCCTGTCGACGGTTCTCAGACAGCAGGAGAGAATGTACAGAGATACCTGGATCTGACGGACTGCGGCATCACCACTTCGGGCAACTACCGCAAATTCTTCGTCATCGACGGCAAGAAATACGCCCACTCCATCAATCCAGTGACCGGATATCCAGTCCAGCACGACCTGCTGAGCGCCACTGTCATATCCATTGACACCGCCCGTTCAGGCGCCCTGTCAGACGCATACGCGACATACTGCATGGTGCTGGGCAAGGATGCTGCAGCACGGTTCATCGGTTCCCGCGGTGACCTGCGCGGATACCTCATCCACGACGGCGGAGCCATAGACCTGCTCAAGGACGGTTCGGAAATAAACACAGCCTACGGACATGTAGATGAGTACCCACAGTTCGAGTCTGCATATATGAGCCCGCGCCAGGTCTATGTCTGGCTGCCTGACGGCTACTCCGCGCGGGAAAAATATCCGGTGCTTTACATGCACGACGGCCAGATGCTCTTCGACGACACCTGGACCTGGAACGGCCAGGAATGGCAGGTGGATGAAGTGCTGGGAAGTCTCATCGCAGAGGGAAAGGTTCCGCCCGCGATAGTGGTCGGCATCGCCAACGGAAACAACAGATATGGGGAATATTTTCCGGAAAAGGTGCTGGAGTATCTGGGCGGAGTGCCTGACTCATTGACCGGCGGATGGAAATTCCCTTGCAGCGGTACGTCCGGCGGCATGACAGACCGCACGCTGACAGGCAACGCTTCTGAAGCCGGAAACGGAACCGCCGGTGAAATCCTCGCAGGACAGGCCTCCGCTCCCGCCTCAGCCCTGAGTTACATGCTGTCTTCGGGGACTATATACGAGGCCGACGAATATCTGCGTTTCCTGACCTCAGAACTCAAGCCCTTCATCGACTCGCATTACTCCACTCTGTCCGACAAGGAGCACACGTTCATCGCCGGTTCCAGCATGGGAGGCCTCATATCCCTCTATGCCATGTGCGAATACCCCGATGTGTTCGGCGGCACCGCCTGCATGTCCACCCACCTGCCCATGATCCCCAGCGCTGACTACGCCGGGGCAGCAGACATCTCACAGACCGTCTTCGAGGCCTTCATGCGCTACCTGGCAGACCACCTGCCATCACCCGGTTCCTGCCTGCTCTACACTGACCGCGGAGATTCCACTCTGGACGCCCTCTACCCTCCCTTCCAGGACCGCCTTGACAGCCTGCTCACCGAACGCGGCTGGCAGCCCGGCCCATCCTTCTCCACACCGGCATCGGAAGACCAGACAGGCCTTCAGGACACCATTTGCCCCACATACACCTGGATAAGTCCCGTATTCCCAGGCTCAGCCCACCTCGAACAGGACTGGGCAGCCCGCCTGCACATTCCCCTAGCCTTCCTGCTGCGATAGTCATCTGCTTGCTGCAACAGACTCCTGCAGCGGCTGACTCCTGCCGTGACGGACTCCCGCTGTGACGGACTCCTGCCGCACAACAGCCAGCGCTGCCTACCGGCCCAATTCCAACGAGACGAGTTATTTTATATGACTATCCACAAAAATACCCCCAAGTCGCAAGAACCTCTCCTAAACCCACTTTCACCGTAGATCTTTTCTGCACTCCTTCCGAAGGAGTAAGGGAACGCTCACCCTCGATACGGATACCCGGAGAACTACTTTGACGAATTTACTTCGGGGTGCACTCTGATTTTTAACCGATTGAAAATCAGTGGTCTGCAAATTCCGCTGCATATTAGACCTGTCTCAAAAGAGAGCTAATGTGCAGTGCGTTTTATAACTATTTGATTTACAGAAGAGTTTTTCTCTCCTGTGCACCCCGAAGTAAATTCGTTGAAAGCAGGTTCGAATATTCTGTCCATCACTTGCCCAAAATCAAGAGATTCTCATTATGCCGCAGTTCTCTGATTGTCATACACTGACTTGATTGCAACAATATACGGAAAGTGCAAAACATGGTCGTTTCTTGTGGCAAGGGGTATTTTGCGGACAGCCATTTTATTTTATGCTGCCCTATGCCCGGAAAAAGCGGTGAGTCAGAATGGGAATTCTGCAAAATTTACATTCTGAAACCATTACGACACCACGGAACATCTAACTACATTTTGTCGGGCGACAAACAATTTTGTTAAGCACGTGGTTCACTGCTATTTAGAATTTCTGCACCTTCCCATAAGCCGTTTCAAATCGGTTACGGCAAGACGCCTAAATACCAAGTAACTGACAATCATAAGATTAACAAAACCGTTTCCCGCCGACAAATAGAAACCCCCACATATCATGTGTTCCACGACTTCCTAGGTACAGGGTGCGGCAACTGTTCCCTGAAGCCCCGGCTTATACCCCGCACATTCCCTGCACGTCATATGCACGCGGAGCAACCAAACGTAGGCAGAGCAGCGGTCAATTTTCATAACTCACTCACAATCTCATATTTACAACCACACCATAAACCTCACACGTACTTCCTATGGCTCAAAAGGATCGCACACTTCCAATAACACCTTGATTATTCACAAATTACAACACGGGGATGCTACTGTACATACAGTACTACCTGAACCTCCGAAAGAGAGGACGCACAGTCATAGGTATGGGTCCAGAAGACGGCCTACCGTATCGGCAGTAATCTACGCGATTCAGTACCATCGTGGAGAGCGCGGTTGCATAGCCGCGAGTTGCGGAAGGTGACGATGAAACGCCGCTTTCGTCGGTACCTTCTTGGAGGGGGCGCGGAGATATAACCATCAGAAGTGCCAACGAACGTGGTCACACAACGGCCTATGATGAAAGGTACCAGCCACAGAACCGGAGCGAAGCGACATAGCCCTCCACCCTCGGGGAGGGTTGGGTGGGGATAGGGAAAGCGGAGCGTCACCTCTTCCCGACAAAAAAGGCTCCCGATTAGGAGCCTTTTTTGTCGGGAAGAGGTGACTCGAACACCCGACCTCTGCGTCCCGAACGCAGCGCGCTAGCCAACTGCGCCACTTCCCGAGAAACTTTGTATGTCTTAAAAAAAGAGGCTCTCCGCTTCGGAGAACCTCTCTGTCGGGATGAGACGACTCGAACGTCCGACCCCCACGTCCCTAACGTGGTGCGCTAACCAACTGCGCCACATCCCGAATCGGACCGCAAAGATAGTAAATTTTCCCCTCCTTCAAACTTTTTTCGAAAATATTTTGAATAAACGACATCCTACTCCATCACTTCACGCCATGTCTTGCGAACTATTACAGGGGGAGATGTAGGCTCATACCTACGTAATACAGAGGCAGATGAAGCCGCCGGCTCGGTTTGATGACGATTAACTGCGTCATAGGCCACGAAATCCTCATAATCATACTGCCAACTCTCACCATAGGCAAGTTTGTTAATACGAGTATATATAGCCTCACGTGAAGGAGCATTGAAGCCCCCTTCATTGTAACGCATGATGCTGTTTTCTGTCGGCCGCCATACTCCAGTCAAGTAAGTATAACCTCCCTCGAAAGCCCCCAGACCATCATACTGATACCTTATGTCTGAGATAAACTCCGACCAGTTTACAAGATTGGGATCTGAAGTAAAATCAATATTCGGATACCATCCGAAATCCCAAAGATTCTGACATTCGGTAACTGCTTCAGGCGGTATCTGCCCGTACTCCTCATATGCATACTCATCAGCCAGTTTTGCAAAGCCATGGCCACCCGCCTCGTGAAGAATCAGACCCCGGAAAGTAGCGGCATCGCTGCTCGTGGGGAAATATGCTACGGACACCCCATTACCATAATCGCCAGACTGAGGATAATACATCCAACAGGTCCCTGCATAATAGTCCCTGTTCATCATCACGACTATCAAGGCCTCATCCATACGGTCCTCTGATATAGCATTCAATGCATAATTGAACACTGCCTGGTCATTCCCACCCACCGACGTACCGTCTCCAAACCAAGTACTCAGCGCAGTTCTGCTGCCAGGCTCGTACACCTCGTTGGGCGAAACCACATTAACCATATACACATTGAAGTACTCTCTGAAACTCTTATAAGGCTCCTCGGAGAAAAACTGTTCCATAGTGTTCTCCATCACACTGCGATAGGTCCCGTCCGAAATCAACCGGTCTGAGTAAGCGTCACCCATAAGCACTACATCAATGCCATTGCCGACCGTTGCCGACTGCATTACCTCTACTTTACAATCAGCGCTGTAGTCTGTCGATTCATACAAATCACTTGCCTCTCCTTTATAATACTGCTCCAAAAATTCAGGTAAATTCAAATAGTCATCCAACACATGGCGGAAAACTATATTATGATCCCTATCCACAACATTAACTGAAGGATAATATACTTTATTTAGAGTAAAATCTTCAATGTTCTCATAATAATTGAAAGTTTCCCATGTTATTTCATTCTCTGTCATATAATTTTGAATAGCCTCGTTGCTTTCATTATCTGAATAACAAAGAACCCCTAGTCCCATATCTTCATACTGCGAACAAAGATCCTTTAACATTGGTATAAAAGCCAATGACAATGAACAATTATCGCCCCATGAAAACAATACTGTAAGAGTGTTTTCATCGTATATCTCATCCGAAATAATTTTTCCACTCATCGTTTTCACAGCCTTAAAATCAGGTGCCGGTAAAATTACATCAGATGTATTAACATTATTGGCGCTAATCATAGTGGGCCAAGACTTTCTCCACACAGGCGAATCTTGAACCGCCTTAGAAACTTCTCCTGATATGCCTGTATTATTAATTCCAAACGTCATAAGATTTTCCATATCCGCCACACAAGCTGGTATCTCACCTGTTAACTGCAAGTTTGAGCCGAAATACAACTCTTTAATGTTAGTCATTTCTCCTATAGATTCGGGAATATCACCACTTAACTGATTATGGTCAAGACTTAACATTTCCAACTTCTTTAAATTTCCTATAGATTCGGGAATATTACCAGAAAGCATATTACCAAAAAAATTACAAGATACCAACTCTGACATATTTCCTATCGATTCTGGAATAACTTCTTCCAATAAATTATTACCAAGCTCCAACACGCGTAAATTTGTCAAATTACCTATTGATGCAGGTATTCTACCTGTCAATTGATTATTATCAAGACGCAATTGAAATGACAAAGATGTCATTTCACCTATTGATTCAGGGATACTTCCCGATAACTGGTTGTACTCCAAGCACAGATTGGTCAACTGAGTCAATTTCCCTATTGAAGACGGTATAGGACCACTGAGTTCATTTTGAGATAAATTCAAATTCGTCAATTGAACCAAAGCGCCGATTTTCTCAGTTATCTGGCCAGATAAAGAATTCCATGACAAGTTCAGTTCCTTAAGTTTAACAAGGTTCCCTATAGAATTCGGAAGAGTTCCTTCCAACCCGCACGTATGCATATAAAGGTACTGAAGTTCTGTCAATTCACCAATCTCTTCCGGAATAGGACCCTTTATATTATTAGCATTCATTGACAAAGTATTAAGATTTTTAAGATTACCCAGTTCTCTAGGAATTTCTCCGTTTAAATTATTATCATCCAGATATAATGAATACACAGAGCCGTCAACTATTACAACTCCGTACCATTGTTCCAAAGGATTATCACTGCACCAATTATCATTGTGTTTCCAATCAGGTCCTCCTAAAGCATTGTAAATTGCAATTAGTGCCTCCCTTTCAAGAACCCGTTGCTCTTCGGAAACAGTCCCTGCTTGATTGATTGTATAAGTGATATGTAAACCGTCAGGATTTCCAACAACAACAGTCCCAGTACGAGCTTCTCCTTCATTCATTGCAACTGAAAGCCACAAAGTATGTTCCTCAACTGCCTTTGTCTGAGAAACACTTAACCAACTCTGGGCTTCCGGTGATATAGATACTTCGCATTCTAAATTTGACATGTAAAATAGCTGAATATCTCCACCTTGCATTCCTATTGACACATCACTCGCATCTGTCACGTACAATTCGGCTTCTTCAAAGGTAATAGTGCGCATCAGCATCTTCTCACCATTGGTTGCGAAAACTACGACTTTGCTGTATTCGTCCAGGGAGGAACCGGTGCGAATGTTGATGACTCCGGTAAAGGCATCGGTAGGAACAACTCTGGCTCTTATGTCGCTGGAGGAAAGGACCTCAATACGGATATCCTCAAGACGGCTTTCTATCGTGTAATGTATGTCGCGTTCGCTGCCGGGTTCCATCACAAGCAGGTCCTCTGCGTCAAACGTAATGGTTATCGCCTCATAGAGAGGAATGTACAATTCCGAGCCATCACTCAAGATGAACGTAATCCCCATATCGTCCACTACTATGTCTTCTATCAGTTCACCACTGCCGGCACCATCCAAGTATTGGGCCTGTACCTTATTGCCGTTCTCATCAAGAAGCCATTCTCCGTTAATGATCCAGTAGTATATGCCGCCCTCATCCTGTGCGATTCCGATAACAGGAGTAACACCGTCATTTCCGTCCTCACCGGTCACTCTCATCTTATTGCCCTCGTCATCCAGGAGCCATTCTCCGTCGAGAGTCCAATAATAGATGCCGTCGGTATCCATCCTCACACCTATTACAGGCGTATATCCGTCCGCACCGTCGGCACCGTCCTTACCATCCTCTCCGTCTTCTCCGTGATGGATGGTGATGGTATCTCCATTACTGAATTCTATCAGATAGCCGTCATCGACATCCCTTACATCCGTGATATACAGACCTTCCTCGAGGGCCGAAATGACGGTCTGCATCGAAGATATGTCCTCGTTCATCTGAGTGCAAAGTTCCTCTAGAGCAGCCACCCGTGCCTCGAGTTCGTCAAGTCTTTCCGTGAACTTGTCCATATCTGCGGTACATCCGGCCAGAGCCGCAATGGACATGGCTAAAAACAGCAAGCGAATCTTTCTCATAATTTAAATTGTTAATAACATTCAAATATAACCATTTTATTTCATTACCCAATAAAAAACCGGGTGAGGAACAATCCCGACCCGGCCGTTTCAATATGTAGTTATATAGCGTCTGTATAAACGCTATGCTTCTATTCCATTTCGATGGTCATCTCATTGATAAGATGATCCGCCTCACCGATCTTGTCGATAATGAACAGGACGTATCTGATATCGAGTGATATGTTGCGGCAGAACGCAGGATCGAACTCGATATCGCTCATTGTGCCTTCCCATACCCTGTCGAAATTGATACCGATCAGACGGCCCCTGGAGTCGATTACAGGACTGCCGGAGTTTCCGCCTGAAGTGTGGTTGGTGGCGATGAAGCATACGGGCACCTTGCCGTCATAGCCCCAGCGGCCGTAATCACCGGTTGCGACGATATCGCGGAACTTCTGCGGAATATTGTAGTCAAAAATCTCGGGGTTGTCCTTTTCCATGATACCCTCGATGGTCGAGAAAGGCATGTAGTACACTCCATCCGAAGGGGAATATCCCTTGATATGGCCGTAGGCGACACGAAGGGTAAGGTTGGCATCAGGATAGAATGTCTTCTCGGGCTGGAATTCCATCTGCCCGCGCATGTAGTCGCGGTTGAGGAGGTTGATCTCGGAGTTGAGACGGCTGACCACAGGACGGATGTTCTCTCCTATCCAGGAAGTGAACTCCCGGCCGAACTCCACGGCAGGATCATTCTGAAGGGATGCCACTGCGGCGCAGTCCATTGCCTCGACTGCCTCCCTGTCAGCAAACACTGATGTTGAGAATAGATAATCCGCCCACTCTTCGACAGAACCGCCGTATACGCTCAGCACACTGTCCAGGTAGGGAGGACGGAAGTCCGCCGGAACATTGTCCTTATAGGCACTCATGACTGCAATGAACGATTCCTTGTCGATAGGCAGGAAATAATCCTTGTAGAATGCAGCCTCGACAGCCTTGAGGGCGGAGTCAGAGCCTTTCTCCGCCGTGTTGACGGCGCGGACGGCAAACTGCACGAGTTCTATCGTACGGGCGGACTCATTGTAGTAGTCCAGAGCGTAATTGTAAGGTTCAAGAGCTTTATAGAGAGAGTCAAGCGCAGGGATGATGCCCTCATACTCCGTACCCTCTGCCCATTTCATGAAACGGGACTCGAACTCCTGTTTCTTAGCCACGGTCCCCAGACGCACGATGCCCTTCATCTCGCCCTGCCATTTCTTCCAGGCATTGGAGACACCGGCATTCTTCGACGAATACTGGATTCTCACAGCCTGGTCGGCATCCATATATTTCTTCTGGATGTCCAGACGCATGGTTCTCAGGGCAATCTTGGCAGGGTTCGCCACATCTGAAACATAGCGTACACCCTCTGACATGATGTACTCGCGGGTACTGCCGGGGAAACCGTACACGAAGGTGAACTCACCCTCCTGCACACCGCCGGCCGCTATGTGGAAATATTTCTTCGGCTTATATGGCACGTTGTCCTCTGAGTAGGGAGCGGGATTGTTGTCCTTGTCGGCATACACGCGGAAAATGGAGAAGTCTCCTGTATGGCGGGGCCACATCCAGTTGTCGGTGTCGCCGCCGAACTTGCCGATCGACGAAGGGGGTGCTCCCACCAGGCGCACGTCGGTATAGCGGCGGAATACGAACATGTAGTACTTGTTGCCGTAGTAAAGAGGCTCGACCGATGCGCGGAGACCCTTACCTTCCGCAACTGCCTCCTCAACGAGCCTGGCGGAGTTCTTCTCCACCAGTGCCTCGCGCTCCTCCTCGGTCATACCGTCCTTATACCCTTCCAGCACCTTGTCGGTAACATCCTCCATGTACTCGAGGAAACTTACGGAAAGACCGGGGTTGGGCAGCTCCTCAGCCCTGGTCATGGCCCAGAAACCGTCACGGAGATAGTCATGCTCCACCGAACTGTGTCTCTGGATCTGACTGTAACCGCAGTGGTGATTGGTCAGAAGAAGGCCCTCAGGAGAGATGAGTTCTCCTGTGCAGCCGCCTCCGAAGAGCACCACCGCATCCTTGAGGGAAGCCTGGTTGATACTGTAGATGTCTTCGGCCGTAAGGGTAAATCCCTTGGCCTGCATGTCACCTATTCTCTGGGAGATAAGGGACGGAAGCCACATTCCCTCATCCGCGGAGGCAGATGCTCCGCAAATGAGGGAAAGTGCTACTATCGAAAAGTATTTTCTCATATAGCGTGTTTTAGTTGATAAAGTCAGCCAGGTCTTCCTCGCTGAAGCCGGCGATGTAGTCGTAGCGCTCCTGGTTCCAGGACTTCGCCTTGCCTACAAACACTCTTGCGGACTTGGCGAAATCAGCGCATCTGCCGGCATCCAGTACGAGCAGCCAGCCCATGATGATATGACCGGCCATCTCCACCAGACGGCGTGCATGGAAATCGATGTAGGTGTTGTCATGTCCATGTACGAGGGCGCAGGCCTGCTCATACTGTGCAGCCATCTCCACCAAGGTCTTCTTCAGTGTGGCGAACTCGGGAGCAACGTCCTCGGCCTCATACTCGCGGATCTTGGCGAGGTATGCGCCGGTGGTCACATAACGGATAGCAGCCACAGTCTGGAGCTGGGACGTACCTTCATATATAGTGGTAATCCTGGCATCGCGGTAGATGCGCTCCACCGGATACTCCTTCATGTAGCCTGAGCCGCCGTGTACCTGAATGGCGTCATAGGCATTCTGGTTGCAGTACTCGCTGGACATCATCTTGAGCACTGGAGTGAACATATCGGCATAACGCTGATACTTCTTCATCTCCTGACGCTCTTCCGGAGTCAGCTTGCGGGTCTCGGCCACAAAGCCGTAGGCCTTGTACATATCTACGAAACGGGTGGTCTCATACAGGATGGCGCGGGAAGCCTGAAGCTTGGCCTTCATCACTGCAAGCATCTCGGACACTGCGGGGAACTCAATGATGGCCTTGCCGAACTGACGGCGCTCGCAGGCATATTTGTAAGCCTCGCGGTATGCGGCCTCGGAGATACCCACGGACTGGGCACCCACTCCGAGACGGGCCCCGTTCATCAGGGACATCACGTATTTGATAAGACCCATGCGGCGCTCGCCGATGAGCTTGGCGGGAGCGTTCTTGAAGACCAGCTCACAGGTGGGAGAGCCCTTGATACCGAGCTTGTTCTCGATTCTGCGGACAGTCACTCCACCCCACTTCTGATCGTGTACGAAATAGGACAGGCCGCGGCCGTCGCGGGTACCTTCCTCGGAACGGGCCAGGACGAGCTTTATCTGGGCATCACCGTTGGTAATGAACCTCTTCACGCCGTTGAGCATCCACATACCCTTCTCCTCGCACCACTCGGCCTTGAGCATGGCTGCCTGAAGGTCGGAACCCGCATCGGGCTCGGTCAGGTCCATGGAGCAGGTATCACCCTGGGGAATCCTGGGCAGGAACTCGGTCTTGATCTCCTCGGAGGCAAACTCATGGATGGTCTCGGCGCAGTCCTGGAGTCCCCAGATATTGGCAAATCCGGCATCAGCCCTGGAAACCAGCTCCTCGGCCATCACGTAAGGCACGAGGGAGAAGTTCAGTCCACCGTACTGGCGGGGGAGGGACATGCCGTACATTCCGGCTTGGGTGAGCACCCTCTGGTTCTCGGCAGTACCGGCAGCATAGGTCACACGGCCGCCCTCACAGACAGGACCGTCATGGTCCACCTGCTCGGCATTGGCTGCTATGGTGTCGGCGCAGATCTCGCCCATCACCTCCATCACCTTGTCGTATGAGTCAATGGCGTCCTCCACATTGCAGGGAGCATAGTCATAGACTCCGCTGTCCTTGAAATTCTGTTCCTTCAGCTCCACAATCTTCTGCATCAGGGGATGCGAGAGCTGAAACTTCAAATCACTGTTGTCTGTATAAAAATTTGCCATGACTTCTTCTCCTTACTTGCTGTTTTGTTTGTAGAACTTGATGAGCTTGGGTATCACCACATTGAGGTCACCCACGATAGCATAGTCGGCTATCTTGTGGATGGGAGCCTCGGGGTCGCTGTTGATAGAGATGATCATCGAGGACTGGTCCATACCGGCCGTGTGCTGGATCTGACCTGAGATACCGCAGGAAATGAAGAGCTTGGGACGTACGGTCACTCCGGTCTGTCCGATCTGGCGGGCATGGTCTGCAAAGCCGGCGTCCACTGCGGCGCGGGAAGCACCCACCTCTCCTCCGAGAGTCTTTGCCAGCTCGAATATCAGGTCAAAATTCTCCTTGCTGCCGACTCCGAATCCTCCGGCGACAATAATCTGTGCTCCTTTGATATCTATCTTCTTTTCCTCTATCTCACGGGCCACAATCTCCACTGTCAGATCGCTGTCCTTCAGGATAGAATTGACGTCTATCTCAGAGATGCGTCCTGCCACGGGAGCGGCCAGGGGAGCCTTCTTCATCACACCCTCGCGGACAGTGGCCATCTGGGGCCTGTGCTCGGGATTGACGATGGTGGCTATGATGTTGCCTCCGAATGCGGGGCGGATCTGGTACAGGAGGTTGTGATACTGCTTCTCCTTGTCCTGATGGTCGCCTATCTCCAGGGAAGTGCAGTCTGCTGTAAGGCCGCTGTGCAGGGCGCTGGAAACTCTGGGAGCGAGGTCCCTGCCCACGGAGGTGGCTCCGAAGAGGGCTATCTGGGGCTGTTCCTTACGGAAAAGGTCAATGGTAATCGAGGCATAGGGCAATGTGCGGAAGAACTCCAGCCGCTTGTCATCGGCCAGATGCACTACCGCTGCTCCGTAGGAATAAAGTTCATCGGCCAGGCCGCGGACATCGTGTCCTATCAGCAGGGCCTCCACTTCGCAGGAGAGCGAAGCGGCCAGGTCACGGGCCTTGGTCATCAGTTCGAGACTCACGTCACAGAGGCGTCCTCCGTCGGTCTCGCAATATACTATAATGTTGTTCATGTCGTCTAGCGTTTTAACAGATTAACCGATTGTATGACTGGATATCAGCTCCTTTACGAGACCCTCGATGTCGGCGTCCGAGTCCGAGAGGGTCCTGGACTCCTTGGCCTGGAGGATGATGTTCTCGATCTTCTTCACCTTGGTGGGCGAGCCGGAGGAACCGTAACTCTTCTCGTCCCCGCCTATCTCGGCGAAGCCCCACTCGGGTATCTGGAAATGCTCGGAGCACTTGCCTGAGGCGGCATACTCTGAACCGGAAGCCTGGTCCTCGGAAACGGTGCGGGCTCCTTTGTAGCGGAGGAGCTGCCTGGCGTTGCGGGGCCTGCATGCGGCTGCGGTGCCGGTCACGGTGATCAGCACGGGCAGAGGGGAGGACACCACTTCGATGCCCCGCTCCAGCCTGCGGCGTACGGTCACTCTGTTATCGTCGATGTACAGTACTTCTTCTGCGTAGGTAATCTGAGGCCAGCCCAGCTTCTCGGCTACCTGAGGCCCCACCTGAGCGGTGTCACCGTCAATAGCCTGTCGGCCGGCTATGATCATGTCCGGACCGATCTTGCGGACAGCCTGGGCCAGGGCATAGGATGTAGCGAGGGTATCTGCGCCGGCGAACTTCCTGTCTGTCAGGAGCACTCCTCCGTCAGCGCCTCTGAAGAGACCCTCGCGGATGATGTCGGCGGCCCTGCCGGGGCCCATAGTCAACAGATGGATTTCCACGTCCTTCAGACGATCCTTGATCCTGAGCGCCTGCTCGAGGGCATTCATGTCTTCAGGATTGAAAATAGCAGGTAATGCGGCGCGGTTGACCGTTCCGTCCTCCTTCATCGCATCTTTTCCTACATTTCTGGTGTCCGGCACCTGCTTGGCCAGGACCACGATTTTCAATTTGTCGTTCATCAGTTTTAATACATTAATTCGGGCAAAGGTAGGAATTATTTCTCAGACTGCAATGCCTTATGGATCGCGGCGGCCGCCCGGCGGCCGGCACCCATGGCCAGAATCACAGTCGCGGCACCCGTCACGGCATCGCCTCCGGCAAATACCATCGGACGGGTAGTGGCCCCGTCCTCGTCGGCGACGAGGCAGCCCCGGCGGTTGGTCTCCAGTCCCGGGGTTGAGCGGGCTATCATAGGATTCGGAGAAGTTCCGAGGGACATGATGACGGTGTCGGTCTCAATTTCAAACTCGGATCCCGGTACCGGCACGGGGGAGCGGCGTCCCGACTCGTCAGGCTCACCCAGCTCCATGCGGATACAGCGGATGCCGCGCACCCAGCCTTTCTCATCGCCGAGAATCTCCACAGGATTGGTCAGGAGACGGAACTCTATTCCCTCCTCCTTGGCATGGTGGACCTCCTCCACCCTGGCGGGCAGCTCCTTCTCGGTACGGCGGTAGACCACTGTCACCTGAGAGCCGAGACGCAGGGCGGTCCGGGCAGCATCCATAGCCACATTGCCGCCGCCGACCACCACCGCACGGCGGCCGGAGAAGACAGGCGTATCGTACGTAGGATCGTATCCGTGCATCAGATTGTTGCGGGTGAGGAACTCGTTGGCCGAGAATACTCCGTTGAGGTTCTCCCCGGGGATGCCCATGAACTTGGGCAGACCGGCTCCCGAGCCGATAAACACGGCCTTGAAGCCCTCTTTATCGAAGAGGTCATCCACAGTCACGGTCCTTCCCACCACCACGTCCGTCTCTATCTTCACTCCGAGACGACGGACATTCTCCACCTCGTACTCCACGACCTCCTCCTTGGGCAGACGGAACTCCGGAATACCGTACTGCAGCACGCCTCCGGCCTTGTGCAGCACCTCGAAGATCGTGACGTCGTAACCCCAGCGGGCCAGGTCCGAGGCACAGGCCAGACCGGCAGGACCGCTGCCTACCACAGCTACCCTGATGCCGTTGGCAGGAGCCTTGTCCGCGAAACGGACTCCATTCTGACGGCTCCAGTCAGCCACAAAACGCTCGAGCTTGCCGATGGCTACCGGCTCGCCCTTTACGCCGAGAATACAGGACCCCTCGCACTGGGTCTCCTGGGGGCAGACACGGCCGCAGACTGCGGGCAGGGAACTATCCTGCGAAATAATGCGGGCAGCCTCCTTGAAATCTCCGGCTGCAACCTTTGATATAAATGCGGGAATCTGAATGGATACGGGGCATGCCTCCACGCAGCGGGGTTTCTTACAGTTGAGGCAGCGGGAAGCCTCGAGGGCGGCCTCCTGCTCATTGTATCCGTAGCATACTTCCTCGAAATTGTGTGCCCTGACATGGGGATCCTGCTCGCGTACAGGGACTCTTGGTATCTTGTTTGCCATTGTTATATCCTCCTGATGTGTTTATTGATGCAGACCTATATGACACTGATGGTCCTTTTCCTTCTCTATATCGCGGTACATGCCCTGACGGCGCATTGCCTCCTCGAAATCCACGTCGTAGGCGTTGAACTCCGGGCCGTCCACACAGGCGAAACGGGTCTTGCCGGCGATGGTCACACGGCAGGCCCCGCACATTCCCGTACCGTCCACCATGAGTGTATTGAGGCTGACAACCAAAGGAATACCATACTGACGTCCCTTGAGTGTGACGAATTTCATCATGACCATGGGGCCTATGGCCACAGCCTGGTCATACTTCTCACCGGAGTCCAGCAGACGGCCCATGATGTCCGTCACCAGCCCCTTCTCTCCGTACGAGCCGTCGTCAGTACATATATAAAGGTGGTCGCAGACAGCACGCATCTCCTCCTCCATTATCACCAGGTCCCTGTTGCGGGCGCCGATTATCACATCCACCTTGGCTCCGGCCTTGTGAAGATACTTCACCTGCGGATACACCGGAGCCGTACCGAGACCGCCTGCGATGAAAAGATACCGGCTGCGGGACAGCTCCTCCGGACTCTTGTGTATGAACTCGGAAGGCTGACCGAGCGGCCCGACCACATCGGCGAATGACTGCCCGGCCTCATAACTGCATATCACACGGGTGGAGGCTCCTACGAGCTGGGTGACAATAGTCACACTACCCTCCTCACGGTTATAGTCACAGATAGTCAGGGGGATTCTCTCATTCTTCTCCCCTGCCCTCACTATCAGGAACTGACCCGGCTGCGCAGACTGCGCCACCCGGGGTGCAAGCACGTCCATCATACAGATGGCCGGCGTCAGAAACTTCTTCCTTAATATTTTATACATGGTTTTGATTTATTGTGTTTTACTCTTCCAATAGCGGCAACAAAGTTAACAATTTACCGGACAACCGGAAGTTTTTATCATTATTTTCGCTCCCGTTTAATCGGAAAGGGAACCATGGGAAAAAATATATTCTCAAAAGAAGCGGTGCTGATACTGGCCGCCTGTTTCTGCTTCATGTCCTGCCATACGATGATAATTCCCATACTGGCAGGATTTACGGGCAGCCTTGGCGGGAGCGGCCTTCTTATGGGCACCGTGGTGGGCATTACCAACCTCGTATCCATCGGATTCAGGATAGTCTCAGGACCGATGGTGGACAGAGTGACCAAGAGACAGCTCTCGCAATGGGGCGCCGCGCTTATGCTGGCCGGCTGCCTCGGATGCGCACTGACCCTTAACACATGGCTGCTGCTGGCCGTGGCCCCTTCTCTGGGCATCAACCTGGAAAGGGTCATGGGCTTCCGCCCGGTATTCTGGGGCGCAGTCATATCCGCGGCCCTGATTATTGTCCTGACTATGGGCGTAGGGCACAAAGGAGAACGGACAGATGCCGCACGCACGGCCGGACAACGGGGCCGGTTCAGGCTTTTGGAGACAAGTGTCATACCTATCGCACTGATAGTAACTCTTTTTACCATTCCGTACACAGCCACCCAGTCCTTCCTCGTGCAGATAGTAAGACTGACTGGAGCGGCCATGCATCCGGAACTGTTCTTCGCAGCCTATGCCATCGCGCTGGTATGTATGCGGGTAGGATTCCGCAACTATTTCGACCGCGTACCCTACCGGCGCTTTCTGACCCTATGCACCATAAGCGCGACAGTGTCCATGCTGCTGCTCGGCACCGGCGGCAACAACCTGAGCCTGATAGCGGCAGCCGTGTGCATGGCCGGAGGTTTCGGCATCATGTGCTCGGAGTCCCAGGCTACAGCCATGACCATGGTGGACAACTCCAAAAGGGGACTGGCCAACAACACCTACCTTATCGGCCTGGACTGCGGTATGGCACTCGGCCCCATGACAGGAGGGCTGCTGTACAGCCATGCCCAGGTACAGTATTTCTACCCGTGGCTCATGATTACCGCAGTACTTGGAATTGCCGTCTATCTAATAGGCAGAAAAAGGCTCAGCAGGCTGTAGCCCGGTCCTATTCCTTCACCTCGCCCAGCACCTCGTAACCGAGCTTCTCGATAGCGGCCGCCAGCTTCTCCTTCGTCGTTTTGCCGGAGTCGTACTTCACCCACACCGTCTTCTCGTCCAGAGACACCTTCAAGTCCTTGACTCCCTTCTCAAAAGGGATATTCTCCTGAACTTTCTTCACACAGTTCTCACAGTGAAGATTGACAGAAAATACGACTTCCTGCAGCGGAGCCTTCTTTTTCTGGGCGTATGAGGTTACCGCAATAAGTGACACAGCCAGTACGGCGATAATGGTTTTTAGAAAAAATCCCGATGTTTTCATCTTTTTTAAATTTTTAAAAGTTTATAAAATCATTTCCATAAAGTGAATCTTACTCCGGCATAAACAGTTATACCGGTTATGGGACCCCAGACAACCGAAGCGTTGAAGTCGGAAGACCATGGGTCCCCAGCCTCCAGAATAGGATGCTTCTGTCTGTAGTTGGTCAGGTTCTCGGCTCCGATGTAGACGTCCACCCCCTTGAACTTGCGGGTAATCTGGGCAAAGAGCACCGGATACACCGGACTGAAGCCGCTCTCCCCCGGAGCTACGGCAAAATCCGGAAGACGCGAAGGCCCGTTGAGCTGGGCTGTGAAGTCGAATGTCCTTGAGCCGCATGACGTGAATATTGTGTCCTGTAAACCGGAACAAAAATACAGGTTTTCAGACAACCCGCAATGTAAATGAGAGGTCAGAATTTGCATTGCTGTCCGTTTCGTATTATATTTGTAGAATAAACTTTAATTCTGACTACAATGAAATTTCTGAAAAGCCTTCTTGCGGCCATTCTTGGCTCGTTTATCGCACTCGGGCTACTGTTCCTTCTGACCATCGGCATGATAGGGGCGCTGATGCCCGCTGAAGAGACAGTCACGGTTGCCCCTTCATCCATACTGAAGATAGACCTCGGCGCATCCATCGGCGAGCAGACTGTCTCCGACCCTCTTGACTTCAGTTCCTTCGTGCCATATGCCGGAAGCACATCCAGCATAGGCATCCTGGATGCGGTCAAGGCCATAGACTACGCAGCCACCGACCCCGCCATCAAATTCATATACCTGACCAACTGCGGAGCCTCCAACAGCATAGCCTACCGGGAAGAGCTCCGGAGCGCCCTGGAAAGATTCCGCACATCGGGCAAGCCGGTCATAGCATACGGGGACAATTTCTCATTCGGAAGCTATTACCTGGCATCCGTCGCCGACAAGATATACGCCGATGAGTTCGCCATGAACAACATCCTCGGCGTATCCACCACCATCATCTTCCTGAAGGACATCCTGGACCGTTTCGGTGTCGAGATGCAGCTCATCCGCCACGGCAAGTACAAATCAGCCGGCGAGCAGTTCATCGCCAGCGATATCAGCGATGCCAACAGGGAGCAGAACCAGGCCATGGTCGATGCCCTCTGGGATGCGGCAGCCGTCAGCATCTGCAAATCCCGCGAGATATCCCCCGAAGATCTGGACAGGATGGTCAACAATCTGGAGCTCAACACGGCACAGGACATGGTTGACGCCGGACTGGTGGACGGACTTCTAACTGTCAACGGCATAGAGCAGGAGCTGGTTACACTCTCCGGGGCAAAAAACCTCAAGGACGTGAAGATGATCACCCTGGACAAATATATCAAGGCCCGCATCAGGACCAATTTCAAGGCCAAGGACAAAATCGCGATAATCTACGCTGACGGACAGATCAACCCTAACGGCAGCGACGGCATCACCGAGGAAGTATTCCAGCCCATCATCCGCGACCTCCGCGCAGACAGCACGGTGAAGGCTGTTGTCCTCAGGGTCAATTCCCCCGGCGGCTCGGTACAGCCGGCTGAGATTATCCGCACCGAACTGGAGCTGCTGCAGCAGGAGAAGCCCCTGATAGTCTCCTATGGCACAATGGCAGCCTCCGGAGGTTACTGGATATCGGCCGGAGCCGACAAGATATACTCCAACAGCACCACACTCACCGGCAGCATCGGAGTGTTCAGCATGCTGCCTTCCCTGGAAAAGACTTTCAAGGACATAGCTCATGTCAACCCCGTGACTGTCCGCTCCCACCGCCACGCCGATATGGGCTCAATGACCAGAAAACTGGACCGTCAGGAAGTTGCCGCATTCCAGGAGCAGGTGGAAATGATATATGACCACTTCATCAACATAGTGGCCGAGGGCCGTGGACTGACTCCTGAAAGAGTGGACGAGATAGCTCAGGGACGTGTATGGTGCGGAAGCGAGGCCCTCGGAATCGACCTTGTCAACGAGATCGGAGGCCTGAAGGACGCCGTAGACTATGCTGCCGTATCCGCCGGCCTGGAAGACTACCGTATAGAAGCATGGCCCAAGGCCAAGAACAGCCTGGACAAACTGATGGAAGGGCTGAACACCGCCGGCGCGGCAGTAGAGACATTCTCCGACCCCGAGCAGCTCATGGAGAGTCTCTTCCAGTCAGTCAAGGCCGAAAAAGGAATTTACGCCAGAGTTCCCTACATCTACTATTTCGAATAGCAATCTATCAGGGAAGAATCGAGACCCCGGCGACTACGGTTGTCGGGGTTTTTATTCTGAAACGGTCATCGATACGGAGTCCGGGCAGACAGACTATCTGTCCTGAAGCATCCGTTATGACCGGCTGGGCCAGCTTCTGGATACGGTCCAGCTTGAGGTCTGTATAGAAATCACTCAGCTTCTTGGATCCTCTCTTCATGCCGAAGGGACGGAAGCGGTCAGCCGGCCGCCATCCCCTGCAAGTCAGCGGCATAAGGAGATTGTCGGCTGCCAGGTAGAGTACAGAGCCGTCCGATCTGGGATTGAAGGCGGCCGGACGGGGAAAAAAGTCGAGCCGCAAACGGGTCCCCTTGAAGTCGTATACACCGGGACGGTCCATGCACAGCTCCGCATCCTCCTCACAGTTCAGCGGATACACCCTCATCCTGTCCGCACCGAAGACCAGCTCATGGCTTCCGGAACGGAAGACCCTGCCGCTCTGTCCCGAGATCATGCACCTCTCTATGTCGGCAACCTGACCGCTGTTGAAGCCGTATTCCCGGAGCATCATATTCAGCCAATACCCGCAGTGTCCCTCCTGCAGCAGAGCCTGAATGCCTATATTCAGCATCCCATCCTTGGAGGTACTGCACACCCTGGAGCAGACCCCGGCGTAGACCCCGTCGATAATATCGGATGCCTCCCGGAAATACTCCGCATCCCGGCGGACGGTATTGAGGAAGGATGGATTGATCTTGCGGAATTCCGGGAAAATGATGTTCCTCACCCTGTTACGGGCATAATGGGACTCGAAGTTGGTCCTGTCGTCCCGGTAGGACACTCCGTTCGCCTCCACATACTCCCGGATCTGCGCCCTGGAAACTCCCATCAGGGGGCGGATGATACGTCCGTTGCGCACCGGAATTCCGGACAGTCCCTTGAGTCCGGTTCCACGGGCAATATTGAGGAATATCGTCTCAATGCTGTCGTCCAGGTTATGGGCTATTGCAAGAAAATCAAAACCCTCTGAATCCATAAGTTCCTTGAAGAAACCGTAGCGCAGCTCCCTGGCGGCCATCTGGGTGGAAATGGAGTTTTCGGCGGAATAGGCATGGGTGTCAAAGGTACGGGTGAAGACCTGTATCCCATTGGCATTCCCCCACTCCACGACCGAGTCCATGTCTCCGTCACTCTCCTCTCCCCGGAGCGAGAAATTGACATGTGCTATGGCAAAATCAGGATGCAGCTCCGAATGCAGAAAAAGGGTGGCCATGCACATCGAGTCAATGCCCCCGCTTACCCCCAGCAGGTAGCGGCGGCCCTCCACCTTCCCGTCGGAAAGGGAAAGCAGGTCCCTGTCAAATAGCTGTTCTGTCGTCATTCCGGTTTGATATATTGTCCGAATGTCCAAGTCAGACCCAGGCTGACAATCTCCTTGAACTGAACCCTAGGAGCGGCCACTCCCAGATCATCCTCAATCAATATGTTCTTGTCGTAGATGAGGTTGGTGCGGGCGGTGAGCGTAAGCACCTTCGTCAGGGCCAGCGAGGCATCCACGTCCCAAGTGACCTGGATATTGTCAGGCCGGTAAAGATAGTTGGAGAAGAGCGTAAGCGCCGAACTGATCTTGAATATCTTGTAGGTATAGTTGATATCCATCTTTATCTGAGCACCGAACTCAGCTCTCACCGCCTGGTCGGGATCGTTGCCATAAGTCTCCCGAAGGAGCTCGTCGGTAACGACAACCAGATTGCCCGTCGCCGGCGAGATATTTAAAGACAGGAAGTTGAAAGGCCGGTAATTGACACCGATACCGAGGGACAGGTAACCCGGGGCCATGAAATTGGACTGGGTGTTGCGGGTGACCATTCCGACATCATCGGTAACATACTCATACGTCGGAGAAATCTGGGTCCTGAAATTGAGAAGAGCAGAGAAATACAGCTTGTCCAGCAGCATCCATCCCCACTTGCTGTCCAGCTGGATACGGTCATCGCTCTTGCTGAACTGCTGGTTGAGCGGTGTCGACTTGTCAAAGGACTGTACGAAGCCATAGGATATCTTCAGACGGTTCTCAAATATCATTTTGTCCTTTGCATAGTTGGCGTTGGCGTCGATCAGGCCGTTCAGGGAAATATTGGCGGAACCTCCCTCTGCCCAGTTCGTAAGGGAGACCTGTGAGAAGCCTACCTGTGTCAGCACCCCATTGGTCCAGTACTTGGGTTCCTCCTTGCTGGCGGTATCGACCGCAGCCTCGTCAATCGACGAGACTATGTCGAAACATACTTTCTGAGCCGGTGCCAAGGCTGACGTATCCGCCTCCACTTTCTTTATCTCCTTGTAATTTATGTCAGGATTGTTCTTTTTTCTGCCGGAGGCTCCGGTTTCTGCGGAAGCCACCCCCGCTGCGGCGAGGATTACGGCCGCAGCTACGATCCATCTATACATGTTCTCCCGTATTAAGCACATCATCAGAATTATACTTGAATCCCAGACGCTTGCCTGTCCTCATACGGGACGATTCTATCTTGGTGTTCATCTCTCCCACCGTCGCCTCCTTCACCATATCGTATGGAGGAACCAGAAGGTCGAAGGAAAGGGAATAGTTGATTGCGGACTCGACGAAGGCCACCAGATCGTCGCGGGTAAGCGTACTCTTGCCGAACAGATCGGTTATCTGCCTCTTCTGGCGCTTGCCCTCTACGAAAAAAGCCTTGTCCTTGTTGATGAACATACGGGCCACCAGGTAGCCGAGGTCATCGTTGCGGTTGTACTTCATGGAGTCGTACAGAAAGTTATAGACACTTATCACTCCGCAATAGCCGTTGTACGGACTGTTCTTCACATAGGGGTTCTTCCACACAGGATGGTCCCTGTCGAACTGGAATATATCGGTATGCAGACTGAATATCAGCACGTCATCGGCGAACTTCAACTCGGCCTCGAACTTTCCCCTGTCCCTGTACTCCAGACGGACACGGCGCGAGCCGTTGTTCTCGAGCATCTCGTTCAAGTCATTGCTCATCTCGCTCAGCACATCCTTGAGCACGTTGAACACCTCCAGGCACTGGTCGAATATCTGCGACTTGAGTACAGACTTGACATTAAGAAGACTGATTATTCTCTCCCGGGGGCTGGCATCATCGCTGTTCATTGCTGTATAGTGTTAGTATGATCTTGCAAATACCACCCTGCGCTGCGAAGGACGTCCGGAGTACACACATTTGCCCGGTTCCTCACACACGCAGGTGTCAATGGGGATGCACCTAATGGTGGCCTTGGTCTCCTCCTGAATCCTCATTTCGGTCTCGGGAGTACCGTCCCAGTGACAGAGCAGGAAACCGCCGTCCTCGATACGCTCCTTGAACTCATCCCAGGTATCCACCTTGACGAGCCTGGACTCACGGAAGGCAAGGGCCTTATTGTAGATATTGGCCTGAATATCATCGAGAAGTCCCTTGATATGCTCTGCAAGTCCCTCGCGGGAAGCCGCGGATTTCTCCAGAGTGTCCCTGCGGCAGATCTCCACCTCACCTCTCTCAAGGTCACGGGGGCCAATTACTATCCTTACAGGCACTCCCTTGAGCTCCCACTCGGCAAACTTGAAGCCGGAGCGGACATTGTCGCGGTCGTCGATCTTCGTGGATATGCCGGCTTTCTCAAGCTCCGCTGCGATCTCCTTCATGTACGCCACCATGCGGTCGAGTTCCTCCTGACCTTTATATATAGGTACGAACACCACCTGTATCGGGGCGATGGCGGGAGGCAGGACAAGCCCGTTGTTGTCTCCGTGAGCCATGATGAGGGCGCCCATCAGACGGGTGGACACACCCCATGAAGTAGCCCATACGTAATCGAGCTTGCCGTCCTTGTCGGCGAACTTGACATCGAAGGCCTTGGCGAAATTCTGTCCCAGGAAGTGGGATGTGCCGGCCTGCAGGGCCTTGCCGTCCTGCATCATGGCCTCTATCGTAAATGTGTCCAGTGCTCCTGCGAAACGCTCGTGCTCGGACTTGTGTCCCACAATCACAGGCAGAGCCATATGGTTACGGGCAAAATCCGCGTACACGTGAACCATCCTCTCCGCCTCCTCTATGGCCTCCTGTGCCGTAGCATGTGCGGTATGTCCCTCCTGCCACAGGAATTCGGCGGTGCGGAGAAACAGGCGGGTACGCATCTCCCAGCGCACGACGTTGGCCCACTGGTTGATCAGTATGGGCAGATCCCTGTAGGACTTGACCCAGTTCTTATAGCTGTTCCAGATTATAGTCTCCGATGTGGGTCTCACGATCAGCTCTTCCTCGAGCCTGGCACTGGGATCGACCACTACGCCGGGACCGTCAGGATTGGCCATGAGACGGTGATGCGTGACCACCGCGCACTCCTTGGCAAATCCTTCCACATGCTCGGCCTCGCGGCTGAGGAAAGATTTCGGTATGAAAAGGGGAAAATATGCGTTCTGATGACCTGTGGCCTTGAACATCCTGTCAAGCTGTCCCTGCATCTTCTCCCAGATGGCATAGCCGTAGGGCTTGATGACCATGCAGCCGCGGACGGCTGAATTCTCGGCGAGATCCGCCTTGACTACCAGATTATTGTACCACTGGGAATAATTCTCTTCTTTGCTAGTAACCTCTTTTGCCATTATGTCTTGTTTATATGGAATGATTTTTGTTAATTTGTGTTGCAAAAGTAGTAATTATTGACAAAAAAGGAGGTTAGGTATGAAAAAAAGTTTGATTTTGCTTTCGATCTGTTCCGCGGTCCTGTTGACCTCCTGCGGAACATCCTCTTACTATGCATCTTCCGCATTTGAAGACGGCATATATTACAGACCTTCCGGCAATGCCCGCGAAGAAGCCAGGGCAGACAGCAGGGAAGTTCAGGAACTCATAAGCCGCACCCGTCAGGAGGCAGCCCGCTTCTCGGACACCATAGTCATTGCCAGTGCCAACAGCACCGTGGACGTGCCATACGTTCCCGACACACAGTACACCCTGATGTTCGACAACCAGCTGGACTCCCTGGGTCAGGTCAACCTCAACTTCGATTTCGATTTCTACGACTGGTATCCGGGATACGGTTACCGCGACTACTATTCCTACTGGGACTGGAGATACTGGGACGTGTTCGGTCCTTCATGGTACAGATGGGGCATGTACAGTCCCTGGTACGGCTGGGGATGGTATGATCCCTGGTACTGCGGCTGGGGCTTCGGCTTCGGTTTCGCATGGGATCCCTGGTACGGTCCCTGGGGAGGATGGTATGCAGGATGGTACGGTCCGGGATACTGGGGATGGTATGATCCATGGTACTGGGGCTACCCTGTTGCCTCATTCTACCCCACTTACGCCTACTACGGAAAGAGAAATACAGGACTGCGCACAGGCAGCGGAGTAACAGGCGGCAGGACACTGGCTTCGGCCGGCGGATCCTCCCTGCGCTCCGGCGGCAGGACATCCACACCTTCCATGTCGGTAGTCAGAGGCTCGGCCTCCTCCGGCAGGAACACCGCTTCGGGCAGGACATTCCAGGCCAGACCCACAGGAGCCGGCAGCAGTGTCAATATGGGAGAGCGCTATGTCAGCCGGGGCAGCCTCAGGGCCAACGCCACATCCTACAGAACCACCGCGGCAGACGGCAGGACCGCCTATAACAGCGGCAGCGCCTTCCGCAGGCCCTCGACCGGTAGCGCCTCAACATACAGGAGGCCCGCGACATCCAGGTCAGAAAGTTTCCGCAGCCCGTTTGAAAACCGCACCTCATTCAACGTCAGCACCGGCAGGGACAATACCGGATTCAGCCGCGGCACCACCTATAACTCCCGCTCGTCCATCAGCCGCAGCAGTTACGGCAATACAACCACCCGCTCATCCTTCAGCACCGGCAGTTACTCCCGCTCATCCATGGGCGGCGGCAGAAGCTACGGAGGCGGCGGAGGCCGCAGCGGTGGCGGTGGCGGACGCAGGTAATGTATAATCCTCAATCAGACAGACAAGACATGCGCAGAAAAATATCACTTCTGATCACGGCACTGATAATAGGAGCCCTGCAGGCTCATGCCCAGTTGACTCCTCAGTACACCTTCAATGCCCTCCAGTTCTCCAGCCAGTACTACGACGGTACGGCCAGGAGCCTGGCCATGGGCAATGCCATGACGGCCCTGGGCGGGGACATGGGAGCACTCTCCTATAATCCTGCGGCATCCGGAGTGTACCGCTACTCCGAATTCACCCTGACTCCATCCCTCTACTCCGGCATCACCTCCACCAGTTTTCTGGGAAGTTCCTTCAAGGACAGCCGCACCCGCTTCGCCCTCTCCAACGTGGGCTGGACAGGCAGCTTCGATACCGGAAGAACCAGAGGACTCCTCAATATCAATCTGGCTGTTACCGCTAACCAGACCAACAACTTCGCATTCCGCAGCTCCGGATCAGGTGTCCAGAACGGTTCGTCCTACCTCGGAAGTCTGGCGGCATCCATACCGCAGGGAGTCACGGGATACGACCTGGACATGTACAATGACTACGACGATTATCCGTTCTACAACTCAGGAGCATCCTGGACTCATGTCCTGGCCTGGAACGCAGGTCTGCTGGATACCCTGAGCACGGATCCCACATTTTTCCTCGGTGCTACCGAGAATATAGGCCAGGACGGACAGGGCAACCCCGTAATATCCATCCCCGGGACCCTCAACCAGAGCTTCCGCCGCGAGAAGACCGGATACGTTCAGGATGTGGTGATCAACGCCTCAGGCAACATTGACAACATATTCTTCTTCGGTATAAGCCTGACACTGCAGAGTATCTGGGCCAGCGAGTACACCTCGATATCGGAGACTGCCGCCAACTCCGCCCTGTTCCAGACCGGGTTCTCAGGATTTACCCGCGAATACACTCTTACCACTTCCGGAATGGGCGTGGACGTATCCGCCGGATTCATCGTGAGACCCGTTGCAGGCCTTACGATAGGAGGCTCCATTTCCACTCCTAACTGGATGTTCCTCAACGAGAGCTGGCAGGAGTCCGTGAATGCCGAGACCGGCACTTTCGGGACCGCAAAAATCAATTCCCCCACAGGCTCATACTCCTACCGGCTGACGGCTCCCTTCAAATGGAACCTTGGAATAGGCTACACCCTGGGCAGCTTAATGGCCATCGGCGTAGACTATGAGCGGACCGATTACAGCGATATCAGACTGGCCTCATCAGGAGGCGACCAGAGCGCCTTCGCCGCTGACAACGAATACATGGCCGCCTATTATCAGGCTGTAAACAATGTCAGGGCCGGCCTCGAAGTATGGCCCCACAAGCAGCTGGCCGTCCGCCTTGGATACAACTGGTACAGCTCATCAGAACGTGAGTTCGACAACTCCCGCCACTATGCCTCGGCCGGCATCGGCTTCCGCACAGCCGGAGGGTTCTTCATCGATGCGGCATACCAGCAGTTGTGCAACACTGTCGACAATCTCTACTCCCTGTACGACAGTTACGCGGAGGGTTCTCCCGCCCCTCTGGTAAAAGAGAAGGGCCGCAACTGGAAAGTGCTGCTGACTCTCGGCTGGAGATTCTAAAGAAGGTATGACACGGCATCCGGTCCCTCGTTGAAAAGCAGGTCGAGGACACTAAGTCCGGGAATAAAGCCGTATTTATCTGAAAATACTTGATAATAAGGTTTGAAGCGGTCTCTGAATATTTCGGGGACCGCTTTTTTTGGATGAATCGACTCCCGCAGGTCCAGAAAGCCAGGAGGATAGGCAGGAAGATACTCCCGGGTGAGGGATATCTCGCAGCGGACGCCCAGCAGAGCCATAAGACGGCTGATAAGACTGATATTGAGCTCGGCAAGCAGATGAGGCCTGGAATCCAGAATGGGGAAAATATCATCCTGGTAATACTCGAAGAAAGCGGAGGTCCGGTACGCCGATATTATGGCCCTTTCATGCTGCTGAAGCCAGGGCTTGGAATAATCTATGACTGCCCCGCCTATCTCTTTGGAACCGAAGGGCAGCGAGACAGGTACGGTCAGAGACAGAACACCGTCGCAGGCATAGATCCTGCAACGGTTTCTGTAAGTCTGCTTGATGTATGAATCGTGAGCCTCGATCAGGAGTCTTCCGGCAGATGCTGCCGCCATGAAATACTCCACCGGAGGAAAATATGCCGTCGAGACGACGGCGCAGTCCGGCCTACTCATCTACCGAAAGGTCGGTAAACTTGATGATACCCCTCTTGGAGGCGCGGATGAAGTTGAGAATGTTGTCCCTCTCGATGCAGGGAGGAACCTCGCGCTCTACTTCCAGGCAGGCATCGCTGCGGTTGAGTCCGCTGTTGTAGATGATACGGTATATCTCGCGGATGCGGTCTATCTGCTCGTTGGAGAAGCCGCGACGGCGCAGGCCCACATTGTTGAGTCCGCAGAAGGACAGGGGATGGCGTCCGGCCAGAGCGTAGGGAGGTACGTCCTTGGTAATACGGGAGCCGCCCTGTATCATGGCATGTACTCCTATGTGGCAGAACTGATGGGCCAGGGAACCGCCTCCGATAATTGCCCAGTCATCCACGTCAGTCTCTCCGGCGAGGCCCACATAACTGGTCTGGATCACGTGATTGCCCAAATGGCAGTCATGGGCGACATGAGCGTAGGACATAATCAGACAGTTGTCACCTATCTTGGTAAGAAGCTTGCCGCTGGCTGCCGTACCGCGGTTGACGGTGGCGCACTCGCGTATGACGGTATTGTCACCTATCTCCACCCAGCTCACCTCTCCGGCGAACTTCATATCCTGAGGAATGGCTCCTACCACGGCTCCTGGGAATATCTTGCAGTTTTTACCTATTTTCACATAATCCAGAATCGTTGCGTGGGGACCAATAACGCATCCCTCACCTATCTCCACATGCTCCGCAATGTAGCAGTAAGGGCTGATGTCTACGTTCGCGGCGATCTTGGCGTTGGGGTGTACCGTTGAGAATTGCATACTTAATCTATCTATTTATTTATTATTCTTTATCATATCTCTCACAATCCGTGCCATATCCGTATTGATCCGGTGGCCGGACTTAAGCGCAGTCACTCTGCCCCGGATACGGGTACCTATCAGGGAAAAATCCCCGAGCAGGTCCAGCAGCTTGTGACGGGCGCACTCGTTGGGGAAGTGCAGACGCACATTGTCCAGATAGCCGCTGGGCAGCACTCCCACCTTCTCTACGTTGAAAAGCGCGGCCATGCGGGAGAGAACCTCATCCGGAACAGGCTTCTCGACTATGACGAGAGCGTTCTCGAGGTCACCTCCCTTTATAAGGTTGTTGTTGAACAGGAATTCCAGTTCGTGGAAAAATACAAAGGTACGGCACGGAGCCACCTCAGAGGCATAATCCACCGTTCCGTCATAGTGCATTTCCTGTACTCCCAGCACATGGGAGTTGAAATCTATGGTGAGGTCTACGGAGAAATCCTCCGCAGGCAGAATGGTAATCTGCGCCCCGGAGACAGGGTCCTCGACAGTTACCTTTTCCTTGACGGAATAATAGGTGCGGGGGGCATCCTGCTCCTGCAGGCCGTCTGCCGCAAAAGCCCTGACATACGGAAGCGCGCTTCCGTCCAGGATCGGTACCTCCAGAGAATTGAGCCTCACCAGGGCATTGTCCACGCCCATCCCGGCAAATGCCGAGAGCAGATGTTCTGCGGTAGAAACCCGTATCTCTCCCTTTTCCATGGTAGTGCCCCTCTGAGTAGTGGTAACGTAGTCCGCTACCGCCTCCATCACCGCATCCGGTCCCAGATCCTCCCTGAGGAAAATAATACCGCTGCCGGTCGGAGCCGGAGACAGCGTCATTTTTACCTTTTTACCGGAATGAAGTCCCTTTCCTTCGAATATATATTCTTTCCTGAGTGTTCTCTGATTGTCCTGCATAAACCTGAATTTGGTTCTTAAGTGTTACTGTTTCCTGCCGTTGCGGCGGAAGACCGCATAGGCCCTCATGAAGTCCTTGTGGTCCATTGCCGGGCTTCCCAGCAGCGTCCTGCCCTCTTCCTTGATGTCGGACATGAGTCCGGCCTGCGCCCCTATCATAGTCCGGTCGGCGATGGTGATGTGCCCGGCGAAACCCACCTGGCCCCCTATCATGCACGAACGGCCTATCTTGGTCGAGCCGGCTATACCGGCCTGGGCCGCTATGACGGTGTTGGAACCTATGACCACATTGTGCGCCACCTGGATAAGATTGTCCAGCTTGACTCCCTTCTCGATAAGGGTGGTGCCCATGGTGGAACGGTCGATGACGGTATTTGCCCCTATCTCGCAGTCGTCCTCGATGGTGACTATTCCGGTCTGGGGGATTTTCTTATACGTACCGTCTGCCGTAGGTGCGAAACCGAAACCGTCCGAGCCTATGACAGCATTGGAATGAATGATGCAGTTGTTGCCTATCCGACAGCCCTTGTAGATCCGCACCCCGGGGTAGATGATGCAGTCCCTGCCCACCGTCACTCCGTCACCTATATACACCTGCGGATATATCTGGGTGCCGTCGCCGATACGGGATTTCTTCCCGATATAGGCATGAGGACCGACATAGACCTTACGGCCCAGCCTGGCGGACCAGGCGACATGGGCCGACAGAGCCCTGCCCCGGCGTTTGTCGGACTTAAGTGCATTGAGCAGGTCCAGAAGCGAGGCCACGGCCTCGTATGCATTGTCCACCTTGACCAGAGTGGCGCTGACGGCCTCCTTGGGTTCGAAGGATTTATTTATGAGGATGATACTTGCCTTGCAGGTATACAGATAATGCTCATACTTAGGATTGGCCAGAAAACACAGGGTTCCCGGCTTTCCGGACTCAATGCGGGCCACTGACGACACCTTTGCTTCAGGGTCGCCGACAATCTCCCCTCCGAGATGCTCTGCTATGAGTTTTGCACTTACCTCCATGGTACGGTTCTTTGATGTCGGTTTTAAAATAATTTTGCAAAGAAAGCACTTTTTTTTGGATTATATACACAAAACCCTTATTTTTGTGCGGATTTGGAAGAGGAAAGGGACGGCAAGTCCCTTTCGTTTTATCTGTAACTCACGAAAAACATTTGTCCGCATGATAGAAAAAAGCACTATAGAACAGATCGCAGCCCCCTACATGGAAGAACACAACCTGACCCTGGTAGACGTAAAGGTCAACAAGGCCAATAATATAAAGGTATACTTCCGTGCCCCGGGCCGCCCGGCCTGCATAGATGACTGCGTAGCCCTAAGCCGGTGGATAGAAGGACATCTGGACAGGGACAAGGAGGATTTCTCCCTGATGGTGAGCTCAGCCGGAGATGCCGACAGCAGTACCGCCGGTGACGAGGACGAAACAAATAATAATTAAATATACAACAACCGACATGGAAGTAAACCTGATCAGTACGTTTGCCGAGTTCAAGGAACTGAAGAACATCGACAGACCTACCATGATGAGTGTGCTGGAAAACATCTTCCGCACCCAGCTGGAAAAAATGTACGGCTCAGCCGACAATTTTGACATCATCATCAATATCGACAAGGGTGACCTCGAGATATGGAGGAACCGCGAGGTGGTGGAGAAGGTCGAGGACCCCAACACCCAGATATCCCTCGAGGAGGTACACAAGATAGACCCCTCCTATGAGGTCGGCGAGGACTTCCCCGAAGAAGTGAAGCTCTCCGACTTCGGCCGCAGGGGCATTCTCAACCTGCGCCAGAACCTGCAGGGCCGCATCGCCGATATCGAGAAGGCCAACCTGTACAACAAGTACAAGGACAGGATCCATGAGATTCTCGTGGGCGAGGTCTACCAGGTATGGAAGAAAGAAGTGCTCGTAATGGACGAGGACGGCAACGAACTGGTACTTCCCAAGTCCGAACAGATACCCTCCGACTACTTCAAGAAGGGCGAGACAGTCAAGGCCGTCATCGAGAGCGTAGAGATGAAGAACAATACACCCGTAATCACCCTCTCGCGTACATCCCCGGCCTTCCTGGAGAGACTCTTCGAGCAGGAGGTGCCCGAGATCTTCGACGGTCTGATCACCATCAAGAAGGTGGTCCGGATTCCCGGCGACAGGGCCAAGGTAGCGGTGGAGTCCTACGACGAGCGCATCGACCCCGTAGGAGCATGCGTCGGTGTCAAGGGCTCGCGTATCCACAGCATAGTCCGTGAGCTGCGCAACGAGAACATCGACATCATCAACTGGACCTCCAATACCCAGCTGCTCATTCAGAGGGCACTCAGCCCCGCGAAGATATCCTCCATGTCGATTGACGAGGAGACCAAGCACATACGTGTCAACCTCAGTCCTTCAGAAGTATCCCTTGCCATCGGTAAGGGAGGCAGCAATATCAAGCTGGCCGGTCAGCTGGCAGGTTATGAGATCGATGTCTTCCGTGAGAACGAAGCCGGCGAGGACGAGGAGGACGTAATGCTCGACGAGTTCAATGACGAGATCGAGCAGTGGGTCATCGACGCTCTCAAGGGCATCGGCTGCGACACGGCCAAGAGCGTACTCGCTCTTCCCGTTGACGAGATATGCCACAGGGCCGACCTCGAGGAGGAGACGGTGCAGGAGGTTCAGAAGATACTCCGCGCGGAGTTCGAATAATCAGAGAATACGAGTTATTAACTAAATTGACAATATATGGCGGGACAAGAAAAAATCAGAATCAACAAAGTACTCAAAGAATTCAACATCGGATTAGGGACATTGGTGGAATTTCTCAGCAAGAAGGGCTATGAAGTGGAGTCCAATCCAGGAGCCCAGATAAGCGGGGAGGAATACGAGCTGGTCAGGAAAGAATACGCGAAGGAGCAGCTCATCAAGGAAGAATCCAGGAAAATAGCCATCAAGGTCAAGGAAATAACCAAGAAAGAGAGTTCCAGGACGGAACCCGAGGAAGAGCAGTTCGGAGACGAGGTAATCATCAAGACGACGACTATCGACCACCCCTCCACACCTGAGCCCGCCAATGTGGAGGCAAAACCCGAAAGTCCTCAGACTGATGACAGACCGGCTCCCGCCGCTCCCGTACAGGAGCCCGTCAACAAACAGGAACCGGCACCGGAAGCCGCTGCAACACAATCCGTACCTAAGGAGCAGAAGCCCGCTGCGGCATCAGTGCAGGAAGAACCGGCCAAAAAATCCGAAATTTCCGGTTCCGGCAAGGAGCACGGAAAAGACCGTCCCCAGGACCATTCCGGACTTAAAATCCTGGGCAAGATAGACCTCAACAAGAAGCCCGCCGCGCCCAGACAGCAGGCTCCGGCCAAGACAGCGGCCCCTGCCCCGGCTCCAGCTCCCAAGCAGACAGTCCAGGATGCCCCCGCGGAGCAGCCGCAGCCGCACCGCGAGACAGTGGAGCACATCGAGACCAGAGTGGAGAAACTGGCAGGTCCGGTAATCAGCGGCAAGATTGACCTTTCTGCCTTCGAGAAAAAGCACGGCCCTTCCGAGAAGAGCGGCCACCGCAAGCGCGAGCGCATAGTCAAGGGCGAGAAAGTGGACATCACCAAGGCAGATGCAGCCTCAGGCTCAGGCCAGAAAAAGGGTGGAAAGAAAGACTCCGACACCTCCCGCAGCAAGAAGAACCGAAACAAGGAGAAACCAAAACCCGTACGCGTCGAGATAGATGAGGACCTGATCCAGAAGCAGATCAAGGAGACCTACGCCCGCATGACCGAGGGCAAGGGCAAGACCAAGAGTTCCAAGCACAAGAGAGAGAAACGCGAACTCATCTCCCAGAAGATGGAGGAGGCACGCGAGATGGAGCAGATGGAGAGCAGAATTCTCAAGATGACCGAGTTCGTTACTGTGAACGAACTGGCTGTCATGATGAATCTCCCCGTCACAAAAGTCATCGAGGCCTGCATGAACCTGGGCCTGATGGTTTCCATCAACCAGCGCCTGGACGCCGATGCACTCGTGCTCGTAGCCGAGGAGTTCGGTTATGAGGTTCAGTTCGTTACGGCAGATGATGAGAACGAGATACAGGAAGAGGTGGACGACCCCGCCGATCTGGTGGAACGCCCCCCTATCATCACCGTGATGGGTCACGTCGACCACGGAAAGACCTCCCTGCTGGACTACATCCGCAAGTCCAACGTCATAGCCGGTGAGGCCGGAGGCATCACCCAGCACATCGGAGCCTACAACGTAAAGCTCCCCGACGGCCGGCGCATCACATTCCTCGACACCCCCGGTCACGAGGCCTTCACCGCCATGCGTGCCCGCGGAGCCAAGATTACCGACCTTGTCATCATCATCATCGCCGCAGATGACGCCATCATGCCCCAGACAGTGGAAGCCATCAACCACGCCCAGGCGGCAGGTGTGCCCATGATATTTGCCATCAACAAGATTGACAAGCCCGGAGCCAATCCCGACCGCATCCGCGAGCAGCTTGCCAACATGAACATCCTCGTAGAGGACTGGGGCGGCAAATACCAGTGCCAGGAGATATCGGCCAAGAAGGGAATCAACGTGGACAAGCTTCTCGAGAAAGTCCTCCTGGAGGCCGATCTGCTCGAGCTCAAGGCCAATCCGAAACGCCGCGCCAAGGGTACCGTCATAGAGTCCTCCCTCGACAAGGGCCGCGGCTACCTGGCAACAGTCCTCGTGCAGAACGGCACCCTCCGCATAGGAGACATCATGCTCAGCGGCAGTTTCTACGGCAGGGTCAAGGCCATGTTCAACGAGCGAGGCCAGAAAGTAGACGAGGCAGATCCCTCCACACCTGTATCAGTACTCGGACTCAACGGAGCCCCGACCGCCGGCGAGGTATTCAACGTCATGGAGGACGAACGTGAGGCCAAGGACCTGGCCAACAAGCGCGAGCAACTGCTCCGCATCCAGGGACTCAGGACCCAGAAGCACATCACCCTCGAGGAAATCGGACGCCGCATCGCGATAGGCAACTTCCAGGAACTCAACATCATCGTCAAAGGAGACGTGGACGGTTCCATCGAGGCTCTCTCCGACTCCCTCATCAAGCTCTCCACCGACGAGATTCACGTAGACGTCATTCACAAGGCCGTGGGAGCCATCTCCGAGTCCGATGTCCTGCTGGCTGCCGCATCCAACGCCATCATCATCGGTTTCCAGGTAAGGCCTTCGGCCAATGCCCGACGTCTGGCTGAGAAGGAGGAAATCGAAATCCGTCTCTACTCCGTCATCTACGACGCCATCAACGAGGTCAAGAGCGGTATCGAGGGTATGCTTGCACCCGAGGAGAAAGAGGAAGTCACTGCCACAGCCGAAGTCCGCGAGACCTTCAAGATATCCAAGGTCGGCACCATCGCCGGATGTATGGTCAAGGAGGGCAAGATTACCCGCAGCTCCAAAGTCCGCGTCATCCGCGACGGCATCGTGGTATACACCGGAGTCCTCGGCTCACTCAAGAGATTCAAGGACGATGTCAAGGAAGTCGCCGCCGGTCTGGACTGCGGTCTGAACATCGACGGATACAACGACATCAAGGTAGGAGATACCATAGAGGCATACCAGATAGTGGAAATCAAGCGCAAGCTCTGATCCTTCCTCCATCTTTGTGACTGGACGGTGTGCAGAACAGGCAATCTGACGCGCCTTAAAGGGATTGTAGAAAAATTTGCATTTTGATACAATCCCTTTTTACTATCTTTGCAACTCTTTTGTTAACTAACTGCTAAAACCAAACACTTATGAATCATGTTACGTATCTGGACCCGAAAGCGTACATTTCTTTCAGGAGAGTTTTCGGGCAGAATCCTGAACTGTTGACAAGCCTACTTAACGCGATGCTTCCATTCAGACAGATGGAAGACCGCATCGTAGAAATCCTGAAGGATCCATTACCCGAATTTCATCAGTTTCCATTCTCTACTGCCATCAGGGTACATTGCATGAACGGCAGAGGCAGCAGGTATATCATCGACACACGCATTGTATACACCTGGACAAGCCGGAAACAGATACTGACTGAGACTCTAGGAGCCTTTGATCCGCAGGCTACAGTATATTCGCTGAACATCGTGGATGACTGTATTCCGGAAAGTTGGGAATACTACCACGACATGGAACTCGTCTCCCGCAACGGTTCATGCGGCGATAGTACGGCAGACGGACTACATCTGATAATCATAGAGCTGCCACGTTTCAAAAAGACAGAAGTTCCTTTCAGCAAGACAGAAGGACTGTGGCTGCAATTCCTTAAAGGAACAGATGGAGACAACGTCACGGAGATTGATCCGGAACTGCTTGCCCATCCGGAAGTAGGCAGGGCTGTCAGCCTGCTGGACAGATCCGCGTACACTGACGAGGAACTGCGGGAATACAACACGTCAGTACAGTCCGCAAGAGCAGTCAGGGCTGCAGTCCGAGGCCTCATTCATGAGAACTATGAACGCGGACGGCACAAAGGATTCGAGGAAGGATTTGCACGCTGGTACAAGGAAGGTGTCAATACCGGCATCATCGCCGGAATCCAACAACAGCAGAGAGACAGTGCCCGCCGCATGATGACCTCCGGAGTCTCCATCGAGGATATCCTCAGATGGACAGGTATCAGGAAATACGAAATCGACATCCTCTGACATCCGGTTAAGCCCCGGTGCGCAAGTGAACCAGTATCCCGTTTTCCGGTTCACTTGCGGCAGCGGATGGCCGGAATGATTTGGTTATTCAGAATATTTGGCCCAACTTCGCGCTGCTAAATGGATAATATTGATTTATGCAGCGCGATGCCATTGATTTTGGGACAGTAAACATTCCGTCCCTGTTCGGTAAATACTTCATTACCACTCTTCTTGGGATGGTAAGCATGTCGGCGGTCACGGCCATCGACGGAATATTCATAGGTCACGGAGTAGGCAGCGACGGCATAGCCGCCGTCAATATCTGCGTACCGGTATGGATGATATTCACAGGACTAGGACTGATGGCCGGAGCCGGAAGCTCGGTGGTGGCTTCCATACACCTGGCGCGGGGCAAGATAAAGGCCGCACGGCTCAATGTCACTCAGGCAATTCTCTTTGTCACAGTCATTGCTGTTATGGTTGCCGGCCTTATCATGGCTTTTCCGGAAAAGACTGCCCTCATCCTCGGATCTTCAGAGCACCTTAAACCACTGGTACTGGACTACCTGCTGTGGATAGTCCCGGCCCTACCCTTCCAGATGTGGCTGTCCGTATCGCTCTTCATTATCCGCCTGGACGGTGCGCCACAGTACGCCATGTGGTGCTCGGTCATCACTGCGATAATCAATACCATACTCGACTGGCTGTTCATCTTCCCGCTCGACATGGGCGTAAAGGGTGCGGCCATAGCCACCGGCATCAGCATAGTCGTAGGAGGCTGCATGGGTATAGGATACCTCCTGCTGCGGGCAAGGACTGTCCGTCTCATCAGGCTCAAATTCAGCCGTAAGAGCATGCGGCTGAGCCTGCGCAACATCGGATACCAGTGCAAGATCGGTTCCCCGGCCCTGCTGGGTGAGGCCACCATCGCCGTACTCATGTTCATGGGCAACCAGGTCTTCATGCGCTACCTCGGTGACGACGGTGTAGGTGCATTCGGCGTAGCCTGCTACTACACCCCCTTCGTATTCATGTTCGGCAACGCCGTGGCCCAGTCGGCCCAGCCGATAGTCAGCTTCAACTACGGAGCCGGCAAGATGGACCGCGTATTCTCTGTAAGCCGCCTGTCAATAATCACCGCCGTACTCTGCGGCTTCGTCGGCATGATGCTCTTCGTACTCCTGCCCGGTCCTCTCGTAGGACTGTTCATCGGCCAGGAAGGCAACGCCGCCCGCATAGCCATCGAGGGCCTGCCCCTCTTCGCCCTCGGCTACATATTCTACGTCACCAACGTGGCCTCCATCGGCCTCCTGCAGAGCCTCGAAAAGATGAAGCCCGCCATGCTCTTCGCCTGCCTCAGAGGACTGATATTCCTCGTCCCCAGCTTCATCATCATGCCCCGTCTCCTCGGCAACGCCGGCATCTGGCTCGCCATGGCCGTCTCGGAGCTGCTGACCACTGCCTCCATCGCCATCTACTATCTCTGCCGCCGCTGATAGACAAATTTGATCTTGAGAAATGCAATTTCAAACCATTTTGTCCAAACACCGCTCCGCTACCAGAGGACTACCTCCAATACAGCGAGGACACCGGAATGACGGCACGTATCGGAAACATCAGGGACGGCATCGTGCACCATCCGGCAATATTCTGCCGCTGTGGTGGTTCGGCCTAAACTACCGATGACATGAAGAATTGTTTCCTAACCATAATAGGCGCCGTATCGCTGGGCCTGGGTGTGGCCGGAATGTTCCTGCCCGTACTGCCGACCACCCCGTTCCTGCTGCTGTCCGCATGGTGCTGGATGAAAGGTTCGCCGCGGCTGCACTCCTGGCTGATGTCGCATCCCAAGTTCGGGCCCTATATCAAGGACTTCCAGGAGCACAAATGTATCTCCCGCAGAGTCAAGGTCATCTCGATTGTGACCCTTTGGCTGACCATATCCTTGAGCATCATCCTGGTACACCCTATATGGCTCCGCATCCTGCTGACAGCCATAGCGGTCGGGGTGACAGTCCACATACTGTCCTTCAAGACCAGATAAGTTTAATCAACTTGTTCACATGTACCATGGCATAGGGCAAATAAAAAGGGCAGGTCCAGCGACGGGCCTACCCTATTCTATTCTCAATATGATTTCTCCGAGAAGACTACTTGAGGGCAGTCTTGAAGAAGTCGTTGCCCTTGTCATCCACGAGGATGAAGGCGGGGAAGTCGACTACCTCGATCTTCCAGATAGCCTCCATTCCGAGCTCGGGATACTCGAGGAGCTCTACTTTCTTGATATTGTTCTGGGCCAGGATGGCTGCAGGGCCGCCTATGCTGCCGAGGTAGAAGCCGCCGTGCTTCTTGCAGGCATCGGTCACCTGCTGGCTGCGGTTGCCCTTGGCAATCATAATCATGCTGCCGCCGTTCTCCTGGAAGAGATCCACGTAGCTGTCCATACGGCCGGCCGTAGTGGGTCCGAAACTGCCGGAAGGCATTCCGTCAGGGGTCTTGGCGGGACCTGCATAGTAGATCGGATGCTCCTTCATGTACTGGGGCAGACCTTCGCCACGCTCGATGCGCTCTTTCAGTTTTGCATGGGCGATGTCGCGGCCCACGATGATCGTACCGTCGAGCAGGAGGAAGGTCGATACCGGATACTTGGACAGATCGGCCAGAACTTCCTTCATCGGACGGTTCAGGTTGATGCGCACACCGTTGGAATGCTTGGCGAAACCGTCACGGAGGTTCTCGGGTACGAGACGGATAGGATTGTTGTCCAGAGTTTCGAGCCAGATACCGTCCTTATTGATCTTACCCTTGATGTTGCGGTCCGCGCTGCAGGATACTCCGAGGCCGACAGGGCAGGACGCACCGTGACGGGGCAGACGGATCACGCGGATGTCATGGGCGAAGTACTTGCCGCCGAACTGGGCTCCGAGCCCGATGTTGCAGGCTGCCTTGAAGAGCTTCTGCTCCAGCTCGATGTCGCGGAATGCGCGGCCGAGCTCGTCACCGGTGGTAGGCAGGTTGTCGTAATACTTGGCAGAGGCGAGCTTTACGGTCTTGAGATTGGTCTCAGCCGAGGAGCCGCCTATGACGAATGCGATATGATAGGGAGGGCAGGCCGCAGTACCGAGGGTCTTCATCTTCTCGATCAGGAAACTCTCGAGTTTCTCGGGGTTGAGCAGGGCCTTGGTCTCCTGGAAGAGGAAGGTCTTGTTGGCAGAACCGCCGCCCTTGGCTATGAACAGGAACTTGTACTCTCCGCCCTCGGTGGCATAGATGTCCACCTGTGCAGGGAGGTTGTTGCCGGAGTTCTTCTCCTTGTACATGTCCAGGGGAATGGTCTGGGAATAACGGAGATTGTCAGTGGTATAGGTATCGTAGACTCCGTGCTGGAGAGCCTCCTCGTCGCTGATGCGGGAGCCGTCGGCGGTCTTGTCCACCCACACCTTGCGGCCTTTCTTGGCCACCACGATAGCGGTGCCGGTATCCTGGCAGAAAGGCAGTTTCTGATTCTTGGCCACGTCGGCATTGAGCAGCATGGTCAGGGCAACCGACTTGTCATTGGTGCTTGCCTCGGGATCGTTGAGAATCTTGGCAACCATCTCGTTGTGCTCGGGACGGAGCATGAAGGCCACGTCGTGGAAAGCCTGGCGGGCAATGAGGCGCAGACCCTCGGGATCGACTTTCAGAATCTCCTCACCCTCAAACTGGGCGGTGGACACATAGTCCTTGGTGACAAGATGATACTTGGTATTATCCTCACCCATCTGGAAAAGTTCCTCGTATTTGAATTCCATATCTGTTGTTATTTATTGTTTCGTGATGGCAAAGATAGTAATTTTGCGCACGCGATTAACCGACTGCACACACGAAATGACTACTGCCAAAGAAAAAATGCTGAGCGGCGAATGGTACGACGCCGTGGGCAACCCCGAACTGACGGCGGAGCTGATGGCCTGCCGCGACAAGATCTATGAGCTCAACCGGCTGCATCCCAGGGATACAGCCACCCGCGACATCCTGCTCCGCTCGCTCATCGGCCACATGGGCCGCAATGTCGTCATCCTCTCCCCCTTCTTCTGCGACTACGGCACCCAGATATCCATAGGTGACGATACCTATATCAATTTCAACCTGACCGTACTCGACGAGGCCCCCGTCACCATCGGCTCCCACGTCTTCATCGGTCCGGGCTGCAGCCTGCTCACCGCCGTCCACCCTCTCGACGCGCAGGAGCGCAACAAGGGCATCGAGAAGGCCCTCCCCATCACCATCGGGGACAATGTCTGGCTCGGCGGCAATGTCACCGTCCTCCCCGGCGTCTCCATCGGCGAAGGCTCGGTCATCGGAGCCGGCAGCGTCGTCACCCGCGATGTCCCTCCTCACGCCGTTGCCGCCGGCAATCCCGCGCGTATCCTCCGCTGGCTGTAAAATACATCAGTCCTCCTTGCGCAGCGCAATGACCGGAGGAGTATTGATGGCCACGATACTCTGGTAGAGGATGGTGAGGAAGGCGATGCCGCAGGAGAGCACTCCGGAGGCGAGGATAAGGACCCACTGGAGCCAGGCACCCGCGCTGTATGAGAACTGGCTGAGCCATGCGTCGGTGAGCAGCCAGCTGACGGGAACGGAGACGACGAAGGCAATCAGCGAGAGCAGCAGGTAGGACGAGGCGATCTGCCGCAGGATGAGGCCCTTGTCGGCGCCGAAGACCTTCTCCACGGCGATGTTGCGGTTGCGGGCCCGGATGTAGTAGGTGCTCATGGCGAACAGGCCGAGGGACGAGACGAATATCGCTATCACAGTGAAGATGATGATGATCTTCTGCAGCTGCGTGTACTTGGAGAAGGTATCGGCTATCTGGTCCTCGATAAAGGAGGCGTCGAAAGCCCCGTCGGGATGGAGGCGGCTGTAGACCCCGGCTATGCGGTCGAAGGCCGCGGCATGGTCTCCGGTAATCTTGATCAGGATGTTCCAGGGAGTACGGTTCCCCGGATACACATCGTACCTGTAGATCAGAGCCGCCGACTGGTCGTAGAGCAGAGGCCGGATCTTGAAGTCGTAGTAGACTCCCGCTATCGGGTCCGTATAGTAGCCGACTTTTTCGTTTCCGAAGGTACATTCCGTAGCAGTCTCGGGCAGACCGGCCTCCTTGAAGGCGTATTCGTTCCAGTACCATGCCGACTTGTCCGCTAAGTGATTGTCCGACTTCAGCCTCAGACCCAGAATGTCGAAATACTCCGCATCGCCGCGTATCAGCTGAAAACCGAGCAGACCGCCTTGATAGTAACGGGTAGAGTTATTGGTGCCGTACAGCGGAGTACCCTCTCCGAAACCCACGGCCTCCACGAAGGGCAGGGCCTCCACGGCATCCCGGAACTCCCTTATCTGCGCCCCTGAAGTAAAGACCTCGCTGGACACATCGAGGATGTCCTCGGTATTGTACCCCAGCGGAGCGTGGATCATCGCCCTTATCTGGAAAAACATCATCAGGGACACGGCTATCATTGCCACCGCCACCACCTGCTGGATGACTATCAGCGCCTTGCCGAACCACGAGCGGATCTGCAGGTTGAACGAGCCGCGCACGATGTCGATAGGCTTTGCCCTGGAAATCGTCAGCGCGGGGATGATGCCCGAGAGGAAGCCTATGAGAGCTATTCCTATGACAATCAGCAGTGCGATGGGCAGGGTAATCTCCGCCAGCACGGAAAAATCATATCCTAACAGCCGCGAGGCGTAGGGCGCCAGGGCCTCGGCTATCAGCACCGCAAGCACCGTCGATACGGCTGCAAATACAGTGGCCTCCGCTATCATCCTCCATATCACCCCTGCCCTGCTCTCTCCGAGCAGCCGGCGGGTGGCCATCTCCTTGGCGCGGCGTCCCGACTGGGCCACGGTCAGGTTGATATAGTTGAGCACGGCGAACAGCATCAGGATGATGCAGGCGGCCAGCAGAATCCTTACCAGCTGACTGTCGCCATGATTGATATTGCCCGTAAAGGACTGGGACTCATCGAAGAAATATACGTCCCTGAGGGGAATGAAGAAGACCTTGTCCACCATATTCTCCGAGTAAGCCCACCACACTTCTCCTAAGTAGTCCCTGATCTCCGGTATCTTAGCCTGTATATCGGAGTTCGGCCAGGTCATGATGAAGGTGTCGAACATACCCGTGTTGCTCATCTCCTCGTCGTTGGCACTGTTGAGTTCCGTCATGAAATCGGCCCGGCACATCACGTCGCAGTACTTGATGACCGAATGGTCGATATCCTCCATCACCGCCGCTATCGTAAACGTGTATCCCTCATCCTCGCCCAGGACATTGTAGGTCAACGTCTGACCGACCGGGTCCCTGCCGGGAAAATGCGCGTCGGCAAAGCTCCGGCTGATGACCGCGCTTCGGTCCGATGCCTTCCACGCCTCGACGGAGCCGCTGAGCAGAGGGAATGAGAACATATCGAAGAAGGAACTGTCGGCGTATGAGGTCTGAGCCGTCACAGCCGTGGTGCTGCCCGCGACAGTCAGTTCTCCGAGGCCGGACATACCGGAGGCCGAGAGATAGGAGGTAGCCTTCTCCACCTCAGGAAAATGGTCCAGCATGTGCTTCTGGAAATAGTACGCGCTGCCGATAAAATTCTCATTGGCATAGAGATAGATGCGGTCCGCATTCTCCTGGAAGGAGTCGGTGGTCAGCTGCCGGCTCACGAACACCGCCAATAGCAGCACGAAGGCCAGTGACACGGTCAGACCGAAGAGATTGATAAACGCATAGAGTCCGTTTTTCCGGATAAAGTTAAGGAACGATTTCATTTTGTATGATGTCTTTTGTTTTTTCTGCCGTCATGACTTTCCAAAATCATGCCATTAATTTTAATTTATTATAAATCAATTATTTATGCAAGCATATCCACTTTGCTCGTTGTATGATTTTTATACACATGGTGTATGATTTTTTGAATTTGTCAAAAATTCATACAATCTTTCTCGCCATACATGATTAACTAAAATTTTAGTTGCATATTTAAAAATTTAGTTATAGCTTTGCTGTCAGAATCAGAAAATACAGTGAATATGGCAAAAATCATCAAGGAAGGAAGACAGGAACTCACACGCGCCGAGCTTGAAATCATGCAGGTAATCTGGAAGAAAGGAAAGGTACTGATACACGACATCCTGCAGGAAATGCCCGAGCCCAGACCCGCGTACAATACAGTATCGACCATCGTGCGGATACTGGAAAGCAAGGGATTTGTCTCGCACAAGGCCTACGGCCGGACCTACGAATATTTCCCCACAGTAGCAAAGGAAGAATACACCGGCTCGTACATGCGTACGGTCCTGGACAATTTCTTTGACGGCTCGGTAAGCCGGATGGTCAACTTCTTCTCCTCACGGAAATCCATATCGGTGGAGGAGACCGACGAGATATTGAGGATCCTCAAATCCGGTAAATAACCTCCTGCGAAAGCCCGGGGCAAACAACGGCAAACGATATGAACATAGTCGGATACATAATAGAAGTGCTGATATCCAGCGGTCTCTTCCTGGCGCTGTACAGGTGGCTGCTGGCAGGAAAGGTCCGCTTCAGGATATGCAGGGCCTACATAGTCGGGGCAATGCTGCTTGCGGCGGTCATCCCTTTGCTCGACGTACCGATGTACTCCCCGCCCCCGGTTCCCGCAGCTGTGGAAAGGGCATTGGTCCTGGTGCCGGAGGCAATGCCGGAAAGCGGAATTGTCCCCGGGGAAGGAGCTGCCGACGAAATTCCCGCAGCCCCGGCCGCCACAGAAGCCATTGTCCTGAAAATCCTTGCTGCCGCCTATATTCTCATCTCCGCATCCTCCATTGCTCTAATTGTCTTCAATACCATAAAGATACGCCGTTTGCGCCGGGAAGCCCACCTCACCCGCATCGAGGACTGGACCCTTGCCGAGAGCGAGAAAATCCAGACCCCATTCTCATTCCTGCGGACGGTATACATGGGCTTCAACTACAGTTCCTCCGAGCGCCGGATGATTCTCTCACACGAGGCCAGCCACGTCCGGCACCGGCATTCATACGAGAGGCTAGCCCTATCCGTCCTGCGCAGTATCCTGTGGTTCAACCCTTTCCTGTGGATAGCCGAAAAAGACCTGAGGGAAGTGCAGGAATGGGAGGCCGACCGCGACGTCCTTAAAGAAGGAAATGACCTGACTCTATATAGAACAGCCATCTTCAAGCAGCTCTTCGGATATAATCCGGAAATATCCAGCGGGCTGAATCATTCACTCACCAAAAAACGATTTATTATGATGACAAAGACACGACCCGGCCGCTACGCCACACTCAGGCTGGCCGCCGCCCTCCCGCTTATCACCGCCACCTTCCTCGCATTCGGCTGCGGAATCAGGGAACAGACACAGCAGACCGCCGCCCCCGCTACGGCGGCTGAGACCGGCATCAGTTCTCATAACGCCGCCCCAGCCTCACAGGACAGCGTACTGACCATCACCATCTCGGGAACAGGAGACACGCACAGACTGACAGTCGACGGCCAGGAATGCAGGATCGGAGACCTCGACAAAGTCATTGAAGACAAACTGGCCTCCGGAAAAATAACCGTCGCGGCAATTGAAATCATCGGCGACACCGAGATAGGCATACTGACCGATGTGAAACAAAGCCTCAGACTGGCCGGACTCCTGAAAGTCTTCTATATCTCCATCGGAGATCTGGAAGGCGCTACAACAAAAACAGAAGTGGAACGCAGACTGCCCCCTGCCATCAGCGAGGTCGAGGGACTTACAACGGCCATTCCCATCACCCCCGCCAACAGGGAGTACTTCCACGAAATCAAGGTAAACAGCAATGACTTGATAATGATGGACGGATATCAGCTGGCTCTGGAGGAACTTCCGGAGAAAGCCGCCGGAATAATCGCGGAACAGGGTATCCGCACAGATGAGAACTCATTCCTGTGCATATTCAGCATCGGATGCGACACAGCCTCTTCCTCGGAACTCTACGTCCAGATTCAAAACGCACTGGACAAGGCCTACAGCACCGTCAGGGACGACTACTCCCGGAAGAAATTCAGCAAACCGCTCAACACCCTCAGTCCCGAAGAACTGGACGAAGTCCTCTCCGCCATACCCAAGAGAATATCCGAACCAGAGCAGATGTAAACAGACTCCCGTCCTGTCTTCCACACCTCAACATGGTATTCCCCAAGCCAAGTGAGGCTGTACAAACCTGAAACGATTGCGGGCACCCCATTCCGTAACCGCCCCCTCAGATAATTTTGCTGGTTTGGAAATAATTCCTATCTTTGCCGCCCGATTCAGAAATGAGAAATGGAGGTGTGGCCGAGTGGTCGATGGCGGCAGTCTTGAAAACTGTTGAACGGCAACGTTCCGGGGGTTCGAATCCCTCCGCCTCCGCACGATAGGGTGTAAATCAAGGTTACATGATTTGCACCCTATTTTTTTGGTGAAACAACTGCATGCTGTGCAGCACCTTCTCGACGGACGATAACGGACGACACTCAGATTGACCGCAACGGCACAGAATCCCGTCGCCCATATTATACTCACAACAACAGCTTGAGCAATTCTTCGTGGACTTGTCCGTTCGTTCCGCACACCTGACTTCCCTGAGCCGGGTCGAGTGCATTCCCTTTCCAGTCAGTAACTTTTCCTCCGGCCTCCTGTACCAGAAGCATCCCCGCCGCATAATCCCACGGATTCAGATATACCTCGAAATATCCGCCTTGTCTGCCGCATGCCGTATATGCCAATTCCAGAGCAGCAGAGCCGAGTCTTCTGATATACTGTGAATTCTCATAGACTTTGAGAAACCTGGCGAAGTTCTCTTCCGCCAGCTCTCTTTTGGCCGTACCGACACCTATTATGGTTTCCGGGAGCTTTTGGGCGGAAGAGACATGTATGGGCTTGCCGTTCAGGAAACTGCCTTCACCTTTGACTGCCGAGAAAAGTTCGTCATGAAACGGATCATAGACAATACCCCAAACAATCTCTTTTCCGCGGCACAGAGCCAACGACACCACACTATGCTGATAGTCGTGCATGAGGTTGGTCGTGCCGTCAACGGGATCAAGAATCCAGTAGCAGTCTGCATTCATCCGCTGCAAGCCGGTTTCCTCCCCGAGAAACTGGATGTCCGGTGCGAGCATCCTGATAGGCGGCAAGGTATATTTTACCCACTGGGCTCCGTCAAAGGCACATGCCAGCCACCTGCAGATTTCCTCTCCGGCAGCCATCGACGCTGAAATCGCCGAAGCCCGCAAGTCCCTGGAGTCTGGCGCCGAACTGTTCATAGGCGGTCACGGCGGGGCTGCGGAAGCCGATGCCGTACAGTTCAAGATCGACTATCTGAAGAAAATGAAAGAGGTACTTGGCAACAGCAGGACAGTACAGGACTTCGTGGACGGCATGAAGAAAGCCTTCCCCGGCCTGCCCGGTGAAGCAGGACTGGAAGACCTCGGCAAAGCTCTCTGCAAATAGCCAGCTGCAGCATTGAACATCAAGACTTCGGACGGTAAGGAGCGTACCCGCAACACCGTCCGGAGTTTTCATCACGAAGGGAAATTTTCAATTATGGAAAAGGCATTTGAGTTTCTTAGCGGTCACAAGGATGTGGCATTTGCCACCGTAGAACAGGACAGGCCCAAAATACGGATATTCCAGATCATGAAACAGGAGGGACACACCCTCTATTTTGCCACTGCCCGGCACAAGGAAGTCTACCGGCAACTGATGGAGAACCCCCACGTCGAACTGCTTGCCATGGAGGGAAACATATCCGTCCGCATCGCAGGCGAAGCGATATTCGATGTGGACGATGCGACAGCACAGGAAATCTACGCCGCCAACCCCGTACTGCCGAGACTTTACAAGTCCTATACGGGCTTGGTCTATTTCCGCCTGCCGGCCGTGAGTCTCGACTACTATGACCTGACCCCCGATCCGCCTCTGCTGGAGCACTACGAATATGGACAGAAGTGAGAACCTGCGCTACATCCTCCGGACGCTGCTCGACGAGCGGGCGGAATATGCCGGTGCGCAGATTCCGGACTCCCTGACTGAGCTGCAGAGGCTGATGCGCGCCCTGCAGAACGTCCGTCCTCCCGCTCCGGTAAGCCGGGAGTTTCTCGAAGCACAGGACGCGGAACTGCGGATGCGGCGGCGTGCGGCCCTGACCATTGCCACAGGGCCTGTGGCGGCGTTCCCGGCAATGCCCAATTGCAAAGGTGAACCGTTTTCCCACATTCTGGGTACACCTTTGCAGTGCCGTGCGTTCCAGACCATTTCCACAGCGCCTGTGGCGGCGTTCCCGGTATTGCCCAGTTGCAAAGGTGAACCGTTTCCCCGCATTTTGGGTACACCTTGTCTTATCCTGAAAAAAGTTGACTCGCAAACGTATAAAAAATGTATTATTTGCGCACAGAAACTCAGGAGAAGTACTTCGAGGACGTCATCCGTCTTCACAAATCAGGCTGCAGCAATGGAGCGATATCTAGATTGCTGCCTGTAAGCAAGACCACAGTGCCAAAGTGGATATCTATCTTTGTACGCGAAAAAGGTCAGATCATGCGAGTAAAACGAACAGAGAAGCTGGTTGATCCGGACAGCCATTTACGGGAATTGCATGCTGTTTTGCAGGCCATTCATTGTCAGATACTTATAAGTCGGTGTGCAATTCTCGGTAGTAGAGATGAGTTCGGGAATTGCATGCGTTTCCCCAATCTGTTGAGAAATAGTGTGTTACGGATTGGCCTGCAATTCTCGGTGGCTGAGAAGCTTTTGGGAATTGCAGGCTGTTTTGCAGGCCATTCATAGTAAAGTACTTATAAGTCAGCGTGCAATTCTCGGTAGTAGAGGTGAGTGCGGGAATTGCATGCGTTTTTCCAATCTGCTGAGGAATAGTGCGTTACGGATTGGCCTGCAATTCTCGCTCACTTAGAAAACAGCAGCAGGTGTTGTGCCCGGTACTGTTATGCCGGGCATTGCTATCTCTGTGTTGTGTTATGCCGGGCGGCTGTCACCCGCGGTCGTAGTGTGGCATCTGCTCGGGAATCACTATGGACAGCTCGATGATGCCGGCGATAGTCTTGCCGGAGCCGTCGGCCGCGTCCTTGTACCAAGGGGTCTGGTGTATCAGTTTGCGCTGGCCTTTCTTGCTGATAGTGTAAGAGTTGGATGTGCCCTCGGAAAGGATGCGGGCGATGATGCCGCGGGAGCGTTCGTTGTGGCAGCCGAGCATGCAGCGTCCCCGCATGTCTCCGTTCACCGCCACTGATTTCTCGTTCTGGTATACGATTACGCATTCCGTATCGCATACGGTAACTGCGCACTCGGTATATTTGAAAAAATCGTTCATGTCTTTATGGTGTCTTTTTTAATTGGTTAACTTGTTGATCAGATATGGATATATGTCATCTGTATCTATGGGGCGTACCGTTAGTACCGTTTCCAGGAGCACTTTCCGAATGAGGCCAGCTGCATGTCCTGCAGGTAGTGAGCAGTGACCTCGTAGCCGGTCCCGGGCCTGGGGGAGTGTACCGTTTGTGCAGTTTCAGGAGCACTCTCCAAAGGTGGGGGAAACTTTGCGTAATGGCTATCCGTAAAAATGCCCCTGGGCCGCAAGAAGCCTCTTCTAAAACCACTATACATTTTAGTTAAGTTGAAAAATGTTGGTAATCAGGATATTTGTAAAATCGTAAAATGTAAGAAGCCCTTAAAAGGCCCCTTTTTAGCGATATTTCCGTCCTTCTTACATTTTTATGATTTGGGAAGTTGTTGACAGTGAGTGGATTGCAATATAACGAAAATGCATAGTGGTGAATCATCGTGGTAAGTTAGGCCAAGGGACTGTACAAATTGTACATAAGGACTGTCTTTCTGTCTTCGATGTTATTCAATTTGTCGGGGGTAAGTTTGCGGATAATCATTCTCTGCATCATCAGATATGGAGGATAAGATTAGATGGAAAAAGTATGCCGGTTGAGTTCCCGACGGGGTGGGCCGGAAACCCGACCGGCAGTGTATCTACGTAGTGTCTTTTCTGCAGTTGCCGCTACAGATGTTCCTCCCAGAACTTGTACATGGACTGATACAGATGGTACGTGGTGTTGTCCCTCTCCGATATGCTGTGGGTACGCATGGGGTAGGATAGCTGGTAGAACATCTTGTTCTGCCTGATCAGTTCATTGACCAGCATCTCGCAGCACTGGTAGTGTACGTTGTCGTCGCCCGTGCCGTGGATCAGCAGCAGGTCTCCCTCGAGTCCGCCCGCGAAGTTGATGGCTGAGCCGTCGTGGTAGCTCTGCGGGTTGAGCGATGGTATGCCCGAGTACCTTTCCTGGTAGATGGTGTCGTAGAGGTAGAGGGAGTATACTCCGGCCACTGCGATGCCGGTGGAGTAGATGTCGGGGTGCTTGAACATGAGGTGGGCCGTGGACGAGCCGCCGCCGCTCCATCCCCAGATGCCGATGCGGTCAGGGTCCATGAAGCTGTAGGTCTGCATGAGTCGGGTGACGGCGGCTGCATGGTCCTCAATGGGCAGGATGCCGATCTTGCCGTAGACGCATTTGCGCCATTCGTGTCCCCTCGGAGTCGCTGTTCCGCGAGGATCCACGCTCATGACCACATAGCCCTGCTGGGCGAGGAACCTGCTCCAGAGGTCACCTCCGCTCCACGAGTTCTGGACAGTGGACTGCCAGGGCTCTCCGTAGACGAAGAAGATTACGGGATATTTCTGTGTGGGGTCGAATCCGGCCGGCTTGATCATCCATCCGTCCAGTTCTATGTCGCCTATGTCCACGCGGAAAAATTCCTTGGGACTGCATCCGAGGGCGGCGAACTTGGCGGCCAGCTCATGGTTGTCCTCGAGCAGGCGCACGTTTTTGTGCCTGGGCAGGGATATTATCTCGTAGACGGTAGGTGTCTCGCTGTTGCTGAAGGTGTGCATGGCGTACTTTGCGTCCGGGGAGATGTTGTAGTAGTGGTGCCCTGCGGGAGCGTCAGCCGGTGTCAGCCTCTCGGCCTCGCCCTTGCCGTCCAGGCGGCTGCGGTAGAGGTAGCGGTCAATCGGGCTGTCGGGAGTGGCGATGTAGTAGACCCAGCCGCCTTCGGGGTCGATGCGGACTATGCTCTCATAGTCGAAATCCCCCTTGGTTATCAAGGATATCTCGCTGCCGTCGCGGGATACGCGGTAAAGATGTCTCCATCCGTCCCTCTCGCTGGTCCAGGTGAAGTACTTGCCGTCCTCGAGCCATACGATGTCGTCATGCACGTCCAGGAAAGCCTCGTCGGTCTCGGTGAGCACGGATACAAGTTCCATTGTCCGGATATTGCCGTAGTAGACCCAGTTCGTATTCTGGGCGCGGTTGAGTCTCTGGATCATCACTTCGTCGGAGCCTGGTACGAACTCCATGCGGGCCAGGTAGTGCTCTCTGGGGTCGCCTTCGAACTCGAACCAGCGGGTCTCCGGCCCGTCAGCTGCGTCAAAGTCTACGTCCACCACTCCGATGCGGGCTGCCGAGTTGGTGGTGCCGGCCTTGGGGTAGGGCAGGGGAATGACTGTGGAGTATATCGAGTCGATGTTGTCGATCATGTAGAAGGTGCCGGTGCCCCTGGTGTCGAACTGCCAGTAGGCTATGCTGCGGCTGTCAGGACTCCAGCGCCAGCCGTCCTGCTGGTGCAGCTCCTCCTCGTATACCCAGTCGAACTGGCCGTTGATGATCTCGTCGTTGCCGTCAGAGGTCAGCTGGCGGACAGAGCCGTCGGCGAGGTCCTCGACGTAGAGATTGTTCTTGTAGACGTATGCGGCCTTGCTCCCGTCAGGGGAGAATTTGGCGAACTGCATCCAGCATGGCTCGAAGTTCTCCATGCCGAGCTGGCGCAGCTCTCCGGTCGCAGGGGTGTACAGCCAGTAGTTGCCTCTCTTGGCTGTTCTCCAGACCCGCTGGGCATCCGTGTAGATCATCAGCTGCGAGCCGTCGGGCGACCAGCTGTAGCCGTTGATGGTCAGCGGACGGTCCCATCCTTCGGGTATGAGCGAGGATGCGGCTACCGTGACTGTCTTCTCACCTGTCCTGATGTCGTTGAGGACTATGTTCTGTCCTCCGGTGGCGGCATCCTTCTCTATGGTGAGGAATGAGTGTCCGTCCCCGGCCCAGCGGAAGGCGCTTACGCCTTTGGCTGAGTATTCGTAGTTCTTGTATATGTCCTCGAGGGTCAGCTTCTGGTTTTGTGCCTGTACCGGGACAGTGGCGGAGGCCATCAGTATGGCAGCTGCCGCAGATAGGAATCCGGAATATTTCATCTTGATTATCTGAAATTGACAGTTATTGTTTTTCTATCAGCTTGTCGCTGATGCCGTAACCCTCGACCACCTTTCCGGAACCCTTTTCCTTATAAAGGTATCCGCGGTACATTCCGCTGCAGTTGAAAGGCATGGTGAAGTTCCCGTCCTTGTCTACGGCGATAAGTCCTCCGTTGCCCTCCTCTCGGTTCAGCTCATTGAAGATGATGTGGTTGGCGGCTTCCTCGAGACTCTCGCCGAGGAATTTGTAGCGGGCATTGAGGTTGAATGCTACGGAGTGGCGGATAAAGTACTCGCCGTGGCCGGTGCAGGAGACCGCAACCCCTTCATTGTCGGCGTATGTGCCTGCTCCGATCACAGGGGAGTCTCCTATGCGGCCCCATTTCTTGCCGAACATACCTCCCGTGCTGGTGCCGGCTGTCAGGTTGCCCTCGGAATCGAGCACGACACATCCGACTGTGCCGTTCTTCTTAGATTTGGCCTGGAATTCCTTCACCCACTTCATGGTTTTCGGGGTGGCGAAATACTTATTGTCCTCCACGGTCTCGAGACCCTGCTCCTCGGCGAATCGGTCGGCACCGGTCCCGCTGAGCATTACATGGGGAGAGGCGGTCTTTACGGCGTATGCGGCGTCAATGGGATGCTTGACGTGGCGCACTCCGGCTACCGCACCTGCACTGAGGTCCTTGCCTTCCATGATGGCGGCGTCCAGCTCGAAGTAGCCTTCTGCCGATATTGTGGCTCCTACTCCTGCATTGAACAGAGGATTGCTCTCGAAATAGCGGATGACTGCCTTTACGGCCTCGGTGCCGTTGCCGCCTCCGTCAAGTACCTCGCGTCCTATGTTCAGGGCGGTGTCGAGGGCGGAGTAGTATTTCCCGGCTATTTCGGGATTGTCGGCCTGGGAGCCCATTTCTCCGGCTCCTCCGTGCACGACGATGACGTATTCCCTCTGAGGGTCAGGTGAATGATGTGTGTCCGCGCTTTCGGTGCGGTTTCCGCATCCCGCGATGGCAAGAGCCAGGACCGGGACAGCTGACAGGAAAAATCTTTTTTTCATCGGTTTTATTTTAAATTGAGTGATGACACAAATGTAGGTAAAATAAATTATAATTCGTATCTTTGAAGTCAGTACAACCTATAAAAATACTGCCATGTTTTCAAGAGAGACTTATATCGAGAGGAGAGCCCGTCTGGTAGCCGATATGAAGTATCACGGCGAGACAGGTCTCCTGCTCTTCCTGGGCAATGACGAGTCCGGGATGAACTACACCGACAACACCTATCCCTACCGTCAGGACTCCACCTTCCTCTATTTCTTCGGTCTGGATTTCCCCGGACTGGCAGCGCTGGTGGATATCGACGAGGGTGTCTCCACAGTATTCGGCGACGAGCTGACGATAGACGACATAGTATGGATGGGCAGTCAGCCGACTCTCCGGGAGAAATGCGACAAAGCCGGCGTAGACAGGACGGAACCGGCAGCCAAGCTGAAGGACCAGGTGCAGAGGGCCATGAACAAGGGTAGGATGGTGCATTTCCTCCCGGCCTACAGACCCGAGCACACTCTCAAGATTTTCGACCTTACCGGACTTCCGGAGCAGGCTCAGTCCGAGAACGTGTCCGTACCGTTCGTCAAGTCCGTGGTCAATATGAGAAACCATAAGAGTCCGGCCGAGATTGACCAGATTGAGGAGGCGGTGGATATATCCGTGGAGATGCACCGGACCATGATGCAGATGGTGCGTCCCGGCATATCCGAGGCCGAGGTGGCATCTGCCGTAACGGAGATAGCCCTGCGCAAGGGTGCCGGCCTGTCGTTCCCGGTCATCGCCACGATCAACGGCCAGACCCTGCACAACCATTACCACGGCAATATCCTTCAGGAAGGAGACCTCTTCCTGCTCGATGCCGGAGCCGAGAATTCCATGCATTATGCCGGAGACCTCTCTTCCACCGCTCCTGTCGGCAAGCGGTTCACAGATCAGCAGCGGATGATCTATGACATGGCCCTGCACGCGCATATGGCTGCCGTGGATGCCCTCAGGCCCGGCGTGGCATTCAGGGACATACACCTCAAGGCTGCCGAGACCATCGCCGCTGATCTCAAGAGTATCGGTCTGGTGACCGGAGATCCCGCCGAGGTGGCCCGCGAGGGTGCCTACGCCATTTTCTTCCCCTGCGGTCTGGGTCATATGATGGGTCTGGACGTGCACGACATGGAGAATCTGGGTGAGGTCTGGGTAGGCTATGACGGCCATCCGAAGAGCGCCACTTTCGGTTTCAAGTCCCTCCGTCTGGCCCGTTCTCTGGAGCCGGGCTTCGTGCTCACCATCGAGCCCGGTATCTACTTCATTCCGGAACTCATCGACCTGTGGCGGAGCCAGGGTAAGTTCAAGGACTTCCTCAACTACGACGAGATCGAGAAGTTCAAGGGCTTCGGCGGCCTGCGCAACGAGGAGGACTACCTAATCACTCCGGACGGGAAACGCCGGCTCGGCAAGCTCTACAAGCCCATGACGGCCGAAGAGGTGGAGGCAATGAAACAGTAATCCGCGATACAACACAGGATAATGATAGTTAAAATCTGCATAGGAAGTTCCTGTCACCTCAAAGGCTCCTACGACGTGGTCGAAGGTATGAAGGAGATGCTGCGTAAGTACGATGTGGAGGATCTCATCGAGCTTCAGGCCAGTTTCTGTTTCGGACAGTGCGCCGACGGGGTCGTCATGAGGACCGAGGAGGCCCTCGACGGCTCCGCGGACGTGTTCGTCCGGTGTGTGAATAAGGACAATATCGAGGAAAAATTCCTCACGGAAATATATCCCCGACTCGGCCTGCCCCAGCCGTAATGAGGGCCGCGCTACTGACAATCCAGACTTATGAAAGAATATCTCGAGTTTAAGAAAGCCCGGTGCAAGGACTGTTACAAATGTCTCAGGGAGTGCCCGGTAAAGGCCATTGAGGTCAAGAACCATCAGGCCCAGATCATCAAGGAAAGGTGTATCCTCTGCGGACGCTGCACTGTGGTCTGTCCTCAGAATGCAAAGATTGTCCACAGTGAGAAAGACGAGGTGGATGCTCTCCTGCTTTCCGGGGACAATGTGGTGGCGAGCATTGCGCCTTCGTTCATATCGTCCTTCCGTCTTCAGAGCTTCGCTCAGATGGAGGCCGTGCTGCTCAAGCTCGGCTTTGCCTTCGCCGAGGAGACCGCCGTAGGAGCCAATGCTGTGACCAAGGAATACGCAAAGTGCATTGCCACAGGGCAGTATAAGAATTTCATCACCTCTGCCTGTCCTGCTCTCTGCCGCCTCATCCAGGAGTACCATCCGGATGCCCTGAAGTACCTTGCGCCGGTAGACTCTCCGATGATTGCCCATGCCAAGATACTGAGACAGAGATTCCCCGGTTGCAAGGTGATATTCATTGGCCCGTGCATAGCCAAGAAGAGGGAGGCGAAGGAGAGCGGCCTTATCTCAGGAGTGCTGACCTTCGAGGACCTGCGGCGGCTGATGGTGGAGAGGGGACTGACCTTCCCCCTGCCGGATACCGTGGCCCTGGAGGGAGAGAGATACGGGTGTACCGGCATTTCCGGGGAGGCTCCTGCCAACCGCAGCAAGTCCTATCCGATACGCCGCGGCATCATCCATTCCTTCGAGGCCCGTCCCCAGGGCTATGACTATGTGGCTGTGGACGGTCCGCAGAACTGTGTCAATACCCTGGAGCACATCGACAAGGTCAGCGGAGTGTTCTTCGAGATGAATATGTGCGAGAATGCCTGTGTGAGCGGGCCGTGCAGCCTGGTCGGAGACGGAGAGGGAGTGCGGGCCACAGTGGATGTGAAAAGGTATGTGCGTCGAGAGTGCGAGGTACTGCCGTCCGAGAGGGAGGGAGACCGTGAATACACTGTGGATATTACGGCCGCTTATCCCAGAATTGAGAACAGGAGTCTGGTACCCACGCCGGAGCAGATAGAGGAGATACTGCACCGTACCGGCAAGTTCAAGCCCGAGGACGAACTCAACTGCGGCTCCTGCGGATATCCTACCTGCCGCGAGAAAGCCTGGGCTGTCTTCAACGGCTATGCGGACATCGATATCTGTCTGCCTTACATGCGAGAGAGGGCGGAGTCCATGTCCTACGAGATCATCCACAACAGCCCCGAGGGCATCGTCGTCCTGGACAGCGACATGAATGTGGTGGATATCAACGCCAAGGCCCGCGAGCTGCTGGGAATCACTACCGTCAATGTAAAGGGCCTGCCTGCTGTGGACTTCTTCAATCCCACCGAATTCCTCATAGCCCAGAACTCCGGGAAGCAGTATGTGCGCAAGAAGATGTACGTGTCTGAGACTAAGAAGCACATAGACCTGTCCATCAGTATTCTAAAGAGCAACCACGCTCTCTTCGGCATCCTCAAGGATATAACCGATGAGGTACAGTACAGTGAGAAACTGGGGAAAATGCGTATGGAAACCCTGTCCACTACCGACGACGTCATCAAGAAGCAGATGCGCGTGGCCCAGGAGATAGCCTCCCTGCTGGGTGAGACTACGGCCGAGACCAAGGTGGCCCTGCTCAAGCTCAAGAAGACCCTCATGCAGGAAGAGGAGGAGAGGGAGAAGTCGGAAGGGAAAGCCTGACACTCACATGGATATGTTATGAAGGAACTGTTTATAGAATACGGATACGTTTCCCTGAACAAGTACGGGGAAGAGCTCTGCGGGGACAATGTGGAGGGGGTTACGGTCGACGGCTATACCACCCTCGTCCTGGCTGACGGGCTGGGCAGCGGGGTGAAGGCCAACATTCTCTCCACCCTCTCGTCCAAGATTCTCTGCACTATGGTGTCCAACAACATCCCCATCGAGGACTGTATCGAGACCATGATCCAGACCCTGCCGGTGTGCAAGGTGCGCGGAGTGGCCTATTCGACATTCTCGGTGATTCACGTGGACTCCGCCGGTCACGGCTACCTCTTCGAGTTCGACAATCCTCAGGCGATATATTATCACGACGGTCACTGTATCGACTTCGACCGCAAGCCCCTGGATGTGCTGGGCAAGAAGGTCTATCACTCTGAACTGTCGCTGTGTGACGGGGATGTGGTGATGGTCATGTCCGACGGCACCATCCATGCCGGTATCGGACGGGTGCTCAATTTCGGCTGGGACCGTCGCGAGATCATGGAGCATCTGGACCGCAATATCCGGCCGGAGATGTCCGCCCGCTGTGTGGCCTGGCTGCTGGCGGCCGCCTGCAACGACCTGTACATGGACAAGCCGGGCGACGACACGACCGTGGCCGCGCTGAAGATGCGCGAGGCCCTGCACGTCAACCTGATGGTGGGCCCTCCGGTGAACAAGGAGAACGACGACTACTATGTCGGCAAGTTTATGGAGGGCGACAGCAGGAAGGTGGTCTGCGGAGGCACCAGCTCCCAGATAGTGGCCCGATATCTGGGCAAGAAGGTCACCACCAGCCTCGATTTTCCCGACAAGGATATCCCGCCCATCGGTCACATCGACGGCATAGACCTGACGACCGAGGGCGTGATTACCCTGCGCCGCCTGCTGGAGCTTACTGAGAAATACATATCGCCCAACGACCTCACCCCCAAGATGTTCACCAAACAGGACGGAGCCTCCCTTCTGGCGGAGATGCTGCTCGAGGAGGCCACCCACATCACGTTTTTCGTAGGACAGGGAGTCAACAAGGCCCACGAGGGACTGCCCATCGACACCACCTTGAAGCTGAAGCTGATAGAGCGTCTGGCCTCTAGCCTCAAGTCCATCGGCAAGGTCGTGGAGATTCACTACGCCTAGGAGTTCAGCGCGTTTTCCCTACTCGTTGTTCGGATAATGCGTATATTTGAATTCGTCATTTATACTGTTTACGCCTCGGCAAAGCAAATAGATTTGCTCTGCCCTCGGCGTCCGCCTTCAGACCTTTAGGCGGAAGGCACAACTGACACCGATAAAGCGGGAAAGTAGCAAAGAGGGATTTCCAATGCAAATAAAAAGTCATTGATAATCAAAGATATTATACCAAAAAGGGATTTCCAGTGCAAATAAAGGCACTATGCATAAAACGGTACATATGCAGAGTATCTCCGAGACCCTGAGTTTTCATCTGCTAATTTAATCAGACCTGCAGCAATCGTATCATTAATAATCCTTGATGCTACAGCAGAATTATTTCTTCCGATTGACAGTCGTTCTCTGAGTGATTGGTTTGTCATTTTTATTTCTTCCTCGAAAAGGAGACAGGCATGTTGGTAGCAGGCCTGAATCTTTTCTGTTTTGGACATGTCAAGATAGTTGCGTTCCTCGTATATAGTAACGCGAGTGAAATATTCGCCTTTTTCAATCTTGATTGCAGGCAGTCTCATTTCTTCTACTCCAGCGACAGCTCTGTCCATACCGCTGCCTCGTTTTTCACACAGGTTGAACAGGAACATTGACTGGGCAACCTTCTCATTACGGGATTTAGGGGGCATATCAATGAAGCGGTTTGTATCTATGAGAGGTACTCCCGGATTGGTGATTGTCAGTCTGTTTCCGAAAATCTCCACGGACAGTGTCATACCCTGCATGTCGAAGTCTTGGTGAATCAAGGCATTTGCCACCAATTCACGGATGGAGACTTCGGGATAAGGATATTTGTTTTCCCGGAATGGAGTGCGTATCAGTTCCGTCTTTCCCAACAGACTCATTATATGGGAAACAATCTTGTCCAGTGATATGGCATATCCTTCATGGAAAAATGTTTCGGATGAAAGATGAAGATTGTTGTCGCCTTTGTATTGCCGAACAACAACATTTTTGAAAGCAAGGGAAGGGAAATCTTTGAGGTCTCTTGCCAGAAGTACAGCTCCAAGGTTGGTAACAGCCCACGCTCCGTCTTCTTTTCGGCAGAATCCGTATGCTCCCATTCCCTCAATGATATGGTCAATGCCGGATGGGACAGACTTGTGAATCAGCTTGTAGAATTGGGCGAAGTCCAGCAATGTAATGACTTTTTCAGCGGGAAGTCTGGACAGGGCGATCCTATCCTCGAATGTTTGTCCTTCTGCAGCGGCAAGCATTGCATGGACTTGTGATTTAGACATCTTGTGTGTCTGACCGGCAGACCGATAGTAACTGTCATATATCGTCATGCCACGAAGATAGACAGGTTTGTCTTTTTGCTCTGGAATATGGACAAGCAAGATGCCGGAGCCGTCCATTTCTACCGATGTATGTTCTATGCGGATGGGGATATTGAGATTGTTCCGGGCAATGTTTCCTATCTTCTTGACAATCTCCTCGGCCTGCTCACGGGATGGTGTGAAAAGAGACGCATCATTATTTATACCGAATGCGAATGTGCCGCCTCCTGTCTGGTTAGCGAATGCTGAGATGTGCTGGGCTAGGCGTTCGGACTTTTCTGACAGTCCGCTCTTCCAGTCAAGTTCATTGTGTTCTGTCTTGACAGGATGCAGGCTCCGATGGAGATATTTGACGGCTTCTTCTTTCCAATCCATAGCGGTTATCACAATATGTTTTTGCAAAAGTAACGATTTGACTTCTATCTCAAAACGATAGGGATAAGTCGATGAGTTTACAGAAGGTATATCCACCTCGAAATAAACAGATAGTTCAAATTTTATCGGAAAGTCCGATTTTCTCCATTTTTCAGAGGAATCACTTTGGTAATAAGGGAGAAAAACACTACTTTTGTAAATGGGAAAAGCGTTCTTATGATTAGTGCAGAACATAGCAGAATAAAGAAGCCCGCTGGTTTCCATGTCGTTGCCTGTAAAGCCAATAATCTTTATAAATCTATTATCTCCAGCAGTTTGCATTATTTCTCCGAATTTCATCCGTATGTGGGCGAGTTCGCGTATATTTGCGGCATGAAAGTCAGGATACCATACCGCATCAGTTTCATAGTGCTGGCAGCAGTTGCCCTGCTGTCAGTTTTTTCGTGCTCGGAACGGGGCCGGTATGCTGATTCCGTAATGGCGGCGGCCGACTCCCTGATGATGTCCGATCCTCATGCCGCATTGGATACTCTGATGACCATAGACAGTGCCGTGGCAGCCGGCATGACCACGAAGCAGAAGGCGTTTTATGCCCTGCTCGGGACAGAGGCCAGCTACAAGTGCTACCTGCCAGTAGCAGAGGATACGGCGATATTCGATGCGGTCGGGTATTATCGCAGGCATGGCCCGGAGGGGCTGTTGGCGAGGTCACTGATGATGGGCGGTGCAGTCCTTGAGGAAAGGGAGGAGCCCTTGTCAGCCCTGGAGGTATATCTGAAAGCAGAGCCGATATTCGTGGATATGGAAGACAATGAGCAATTAGGGCTGTTGAATACCAGAATTGGCGGGCTGTACCTATCAACATACGTAAACAATGAAGAGGCGGTGTCCCGTTATCGCAAGGCATTGGAGTGTTTCGGGCAGTGCGGAAATGAAGAGAGAGTTATGTATGCCCATCTGTCACTGGCGAGAGCATTAGTGTCCGAATCACCTGATTCGGCATTCGCTCATATTTTGGAAGGAATGCGTCTGGCACGGAAGTATGAAGATTCATTTCTTGTGCTGGAAGGATATGAGTTGCTGGCTCAAATTTATTTGCAAAAACAGGACTATAGGGGTATCATCAGAATATCAGAAGAAGCTGTGGAATCTTGCGGGCGCAGACCGGAAGACCCTGTGTCTGAATCCTTGTGGCAGTCGCTTTTATTCAACAAGGCTTTGTCATACGCCAGTCTTGGCAAGGCGGATTCGGCTATTTATGTATCATCGTATCTGCGTTGGTCGGACAGTGCAGAGGATAGGATGATGAGGCATTGGCTTGCTTCAGCTATGGCAGAGTGCAGGAAAGACTGGCGGACAGCACTGATAGAGACCAGGATTTCAGAAGCTATGGCGGACAGCATCGAAAAGGAAGGAGCCAGACTTCAGTTGGACGGGAGTTTATGTTCACCCAGGATATTAATGAAAAGGAACAGGAAAATGATGTACTTAGATTGAGAATTTTTACAGTAAGTGCAGTAAGCATGTTTCTTTTTGTAGTATGTCTGTCCGCATTCTTGTTCAGTCATAACAGGGCACTGCGGGTGGAAAATGAGAATCTGCGTTTGTCGATTACGTCATACGGAGTACAGGAGAATGAAGAGTTGGAGCGGCATATACGCAGTATGTCACCGGAAAATGAAGATGCTCAAAATGAACTGAGGTCAATTCTCTCATCCATGCTTGCCTTGGTCAAGGACTTGAACGAGATGTGCTGGCAGGAAAACTGCGGCACTGGCACATCAAATGTCAAGGAGCTTGTAAACAGATATTTTCCTAAGGGTGAAGTGTATCTCCGTATCAGGAGAGTATGTGATATAATCCATCCGTCAAAGTTGTCGGAAATAGAAACGGAGGTTCCGGTTCTTACAGACACGGACAAGCTCCTTATAGCACTTATGGGCTGCGGTTTTCCTACAGGTGCTATCTGTGCTCTCATGAGATTGACCAAGGCATCTCTTAATGTGCAGAAGACAAGAACTGCCCGTAAAATAGGCCCGAAAGTGCGGCTTTCTGAGTATGTCTCGGAAAAATTTTCAAAAAATATAGGTTAGCAGTGCATATTTTCGATAGGGGAAAAACCGCTCCAGAGCTTTCAGACCCTGCTGCTAATTTCCCGGAGGTTAGCAGTCATCAATTCTCAATAACTTAGCGATAGTTGGCTAAGTTGTTGAAAATTTGCATATTACGAAATTTGTCTTTAACCTTGTAGCATGAAAAAGGTTTTAGTATTGTATTCACTTTTATTGATCTGCAATTTTAATCTGTTTGCAGATAAGGAGAACATTGCAGTCAATAGACAGAGAGTAGATACCAGAGGTTTTATCGATATGCCGGAGGCATCCATCGATACACAGACAGATATTGTAAGTGTATCTTTCGATGACTCGGGAATGTATACCTTGTATATAGAGAACAGCCTTGGTGATGTACTCTACCAGTCTGTACTGCCGGCAAACGGACTGGAGTATCACTACGACCTCTCCGGAATCGGGGAAGGGTACTTCCGCCTCGTACTCGAAGGCGCAAGTGGAGAGTATGAAGGATTCTTCACTGTCAATTAAGTCGTTAAACAATTAAAGTTTAAGTTTATGAAGAATTTTAAAGATTTTCCGCCTTTGGATCAGGCTGATGTCATGTCAGAAAAAGAAATGACGGAATCACTAGGCGGGGCTTGTAAAAATGGCTGTAAAAGTTGTAAGACAGAATGCAAGTCCTGTCAGCCAAGCGGTAAAAATGCAGATTCACCGTCTCAGCCAGTTTCTTAAAAGTAGTGTAACAAAATTAATAAAGAGATGAACATGAATAAATTCAGTAATTCTTATCAGGACTTGGATAAGGCAAATGTAATGACCGATCAGGAACTCAATGAAAGTTTAGGAGGAGCGTGCAAACAGACTTGCAAAAGCTGCAATGATGGCTGTAAATCCTGCAAGGACGGAGGTAAAAATGCAGACGCACCAAGTGTACCCATATCGTAGTAAATCATGAAGTGTGAGAAGTGGGCTCTTGTGGAAAATGATGAGTTCGAAATTGTAGGTATATTCTTGCCCACCAGTATGGAGTATATCTACAATTTCGAATTTGGTCCTTTGAATGCTGATACAGGAGAGGTCGAGACATCGGTAAGAACGCGAAACAGTAATTATCGTATTGTCTTGCGTAAAGCGTGCGATGTCATTTATGAATTTTTGATGCGCCAGCCTGGTTGCATGGTCAGGTTCAGTGGACTCGATGAATCGAGGAACAGATTGTTTGCAATATGGATGAATGTTAATTGGGAGTTGATGACATCCAGATTTTTTATGTATGGATATAATTCTTTACAAAGATGGGAACTGTATAGGAAGAGAGGTCGTTATGACGCTGTATTACTTAAACTGAAACGATAAACCAAACAAAAATGGAAATAACTCAGATTTTAGATAAAATATATATTCTCAATCCAGGATATGTGTTGAGAAATGACATAACAAGGGCAGTTCTGGCAACCAGAGACAACAGTTCATATCATAGTCTTGACGTAAACGATGTCTCAACAATTCTCCATCCGGCATTTGCCATGCTTCTGTCATTCTTTAATGGTAGTAGTACTCTGAAAGAGACTTTGAACGAAGTCTCCTCATATTTCAATATTTCTTTCGACGGTGCGTTAAAGACAGTTTCAAAACTTATAGATAATAAATCCGGAGTCGCTGTTGAGTATGATGGTCATTTCTTTTATTTGCCTCAAAATGTACTTATTGAAAGAAAGGTTGACAGGACAGAAAATTACAGACCTGAGGATTTTGAAATAGAGACAGAGGTGGATTTGGAACATGAAAGGCTTAACAAGCCCATCTATGCCTCATTTCTTGTAAGCAACAGATGCGTAACGGACTGTATTTACTGCTATGCGGACAAGCGGAGGATATACGACTGTACTATTCCTTTTCCCCGTATACTCGAATTGATAGATGAGGCTAAGACTCTTGGGATTATATCTTTTGACATCCAAGGGGGAGAACTTTTTCTGTATAAAGACTGGGATAAGTTGCTGAAAGCATTGTACGCAGCTGGATACAGTGTGTATATATCCACTAAATATCCTCTGAGTGAATGGGAAATAGATCGGCTTAAAGCGACTGGTACCAAGGAAATCCAGGTGTCGCTGGATTCAATTTACGGCAACGATTTGATGACAAACCTCAGGGTTGGTCCAGGATATCGGGATAGAATACTGAAGTCAATAGAGGCATTGGATAAGGCTGGAATACGTATAAAAATAAAAGGGGTCGTGACAGGACCTATTTTCAATTATAGTAGGATTGAGGAGTATGTAAATTATTTCGACAAATTTACGGGGGTGGAAGTAGTAGAGTTGACTGCTCCATCCCATTCCCTTTATAAAACAGCAAAGGAGTTCTCAAACTATAGACTTCGGGAAGAACAGCTGGACTCATTATTGGAGTTGGCAGAAAAAGAGAAGAATCGGCATCATTTTGAGTTGAGAACGGACATTCCGTCTAGGGAGGGATACTTGTCGAAGGAAGAGAAACAAAAAAGTTTTTACGCGCGCTCTTCGTGCTCGGGCAATATGTCGTCATTCATGATTCTGCCAGATGGAAACGTGACGTATTGTGAGGAAACATATTTCAATCCGAACCTTATGCTAGGCAATATTCTTGAATCTTCAATTATGGATGTATGGAGTTCCGAAAGAGCCAGGAACTTATTCTACTTGCCCAAATCCATATTCCCAAATGACAGTCCTTGCTCTTCATGTAAGGAATTCGAAGATTGCCGCTATTCAAAAGGCATTTGCTGGGTAGATGTCATGGCCGCATACGGGGAAGACAAGTGGCTGTATCCGACACCGGACTGTCCTTACGCTCCAGTACCGCTCAATGATATAAAGGTCTGGTAAGAAATACATTATTGCAAATAATCAAAACAAAATCCATCGTATGAAAAAGACTATTCTGTTAATATTGGCGGCAGTGATGGTGAGTATTCCACTTTCTGCCCGCGACATCCGCATTACCGGCCGTGCCGTGGAGAAGGCTACCGGTGAGCCGCTGATGTTCTCTACCCTGACCGTTACGGATTCACGCGACAGCGTTGTCTTTGCCGGACTTATAGAGAATGAGGATGCTTCATTCTCGTTCGAGGACGTGAGTATCGAAAAAGGAAGCTATACCATCACCATAACCAACGGATTCGACTTGCTTGCCAGCATAGAGATAGACGGTTCTGAGGTGCCCCGGCACCTGGAACTCGGGACTGTTGCCCTCGAGGCTTACACTCAGAGTCTTGATGAGCTGACAGTGGAAGCCGGTGCTCCGGTGGAAAGGGCCGTCGGGCGCGACATATACTCTGTGGACAGTACATTGCTCCGCGGAGTGGTCAACACGGCTGACCTGATCAACAATGTACCCCTGCTCAGGGCCTCGGATGACGGTCAGACAGCCACCATCATAGGCAAGGAGAACGTCCTGATATTGGTAAACGGCATCAATACCGGGCAGTATGTGGACCTGCGCCGCATCAACTTCCGCAACATCGAGAAGGTCGAGGTGGTAACCCTGCCGCCGTCCAATATCGACAAGAGCTATGACGGTGTCATCAACCTCGTATTTAGAAAAGAAATAACAACTGGGGTGGAGGCACTGATAAACAATACTTTCCGTGCCCCGAGCCTGGATAATGACTTCATAGGGGGAGTCGGCTTCGGCACTGACAAGGTAAAGCTCGAACTCTATTATACCAATTATTACCGCAGGCCTCTGTTTGACCTGAACAATACCCGCACAGACCTGGCCACAGGGGAGTCCTACCACCAGGACGGAGTGAGCAGAAGCGGCCTGGAGCTCTCCCATACGGTCAATTTCAATATGGACTGGTATATCTCCAAGTGGGATTATTTCAACATCACCACTCAGACCGACATTTCCGATAAATCCGTGAAGAGTTTTGATTTTACGCAGTACTATACAGATGCGGCCGGAGATACTACATCCATGCTGGACTCCTTCAACAGGACAGCGGAGGACAACTATTTTGTCGGGAATTATACTCTGTACTACCGCCACACAATGCGGGGAAAGTCCACTGACTATTTCTCGGCGACAGCCAATGTAGGCTATACGGACGGCTTCAGCAGTTATCTTTCAGTGTACGGGGATGATGTGAGAGAGGTATCCAGCATCGAGAGGAGTGACCGCCTGTCGGCCAACCTTATACTCGATTACCACAACAAACTTAGCGATGTTCTTACCCTTGATGCAGGAGCTCAGGGGTACTGGCGCAATCTCCACAGTTTCGTAGACGGACAGGCGGATGTGACAAACAACTATGAGAACTGGGTCTACAATGCATTCGCTGATCTCAGTGTCAATTTCGACAAGTTCGGTTTCCGCATAGGCCTCAAGGGCGAGGGAAACACCAATATATTCCATAACGCGGCCCTTGGCGCCAACACCCTGATATCCTTCCAGCCGTCCGCAGGAGCTGTATGGCGTGTGGACGACAGGAACAGCCTCAACTTTCAGTACCGCCGCGGAGCATATTATCCTTCGGCGTGGGTGCTTACGCCGTATACGGTCCAGATAGATGAGAAAACCTATTTCAAGGGCAATCCGGAGCTGGACCCCTACATCATGAATACTTTCGAGCTGAAATACGCTTACCGCAGTCCGAAACTCACATTCTCCACGGGATTCAACTACTGGCACATGAAGGACGTGCATGTAATCAATTTCGATTACGACAGCGACCTCAACGCCACGCAGAGTTATATCAACGACGGTGCTCTGGACCGTCTTTGTTGGATGATTGCGGGAACATATTCTCCGATAGAGTGGATGGATATCGATCCTACGGTCATGCTGTACTATGATAACTTCAGGACCCTCGGGCAGACAAGGAATGAGTTTACTTACAATCTGGGTCTGGACGTCACCTTCTATCTGCCTTGGGACATCACCCTTTCTGCAGGAGGCTCTTATACCAGCAGGATGCTTACTATGTCCGGATACAATGAGCCTACCTACAACGTATCGTCCGTGACCCTCAACAAGTACTTTCCCTCATTGGGCTCCAGCATCTATATGTCGTACTGGTGCCCGCTGGAGTCTCCGAGCGTGAGTCACCGTTTCAGTGGCGGAATAGAGAATATAGACTACAGTTACCGGACCAATCTCTCAGGATTCATGATAGGAATCGAGATTTACTTCATGAACCAGAAAGAACTCCGCCGCTCCAGCGTAAAGACCTATTTCGATACGGATGCCGGACGTTAGGGTCGAGTACCAGTACGATGACCTCGACTGCGGGAATGCCTGTATAGCGATGATTGCCCGTTACTATGGGTGCAGGCTTTCCCGCGAGAGGATATCGGAGGTATGCAAAGTTACCATGAACGGGGTGTCGTTTGCGGCTTTGCGCACCGCCGGAGAGAGGATAAGGCTGCAGGCAACCGGGCTGTCCATGAGTCTGGATGTGCTGGTGCGTCAGCAGCCCTTGCCTTGTATCCTTCACTGGAATGACCGCCATTTCGTAGTGCTGACCGGGATCAGAAACACCCGTCATGGTCCTGTTTTCAAGGTTGCAGATCCTGCATACGGGTATGTCAATTTCAGCAGGAAGGAGATGGAGGAGCATTGGATTATTCCAGATAAGGGACGGGGTTATCTTATGGTATTCCGTCCCGAAGAGGATTTCCTGGAGCGCAACGAAGAGTACCGGGGACGAGGGTTCGGAGTTCTCTGGAGGTATTTCCGGCAGTATCGCACTGCTCTTCTGAAGATAGGAATTTGTGTCCTGCTCGGATCCTTGCTTCAGTTTTTGTTGCCTTTCCTGACCCAGACAATAGTGGACGTAGGTATAGGGGAAAGAAACCTCCGGCTTATATATCTGATTCTAGCCGCCCAGATGATGCTTGTCATAGGCCGCACGGCAGGGGATTTTGTGCGAAGATGGATACTGTTGCGCATAAGTGTACGCATCAACCTGTCGCTTATCTCTGATTTTCTGCAGAAAATGGTACGTCTGCCTATGTCCTTTTTCGACACAAAGCGCACCGGTGATATACTGCAGCGTATCGAAGACCACAGGACAGTGGAGTCGTTCATCACCTCCAAGGCTCTCGAAGCGCTTTTCTCTTCCGTCACCCTTCTTGTTTTCTCCGGTGTGTTGTTTTATTACAATGTCAGAATATTTCTGGTCTTTCTGGTTTCCAGCGTGCTTTACGGTCTGTGGGTCTCATTCTTTTTGCGTCGTAAGAGATTGCTGAACTACCGTTTCTTCAATAAACGTGCCCAGAACAGCAGCAGTACCTGGCAGATGGTCACCGGCATGGAGGAAATGAAACTGCAGGGCTGTGCGGACCGCAAGCGCAAGGAATGGGAGAGAGTTCAGTGGGAACTTTCAGAACTGCAGTCCCAGTCTTTGAGGCTGGACCAGAAATCCGAGGCGGGAAGTGTGCTGATAAATGAGGGCAGGAATGTTGTTATCATGGTAATGGCAGCGACATCCGTGCTTTCCGGAGACATAACCCTCGGAATGATGCTGTCCATACAGTATATCATCGGACAACTTGCAGTCCCGGTAGAGCAGGCTGTCGAGTTTGTATTTTCGCTTCAGGAGGTGCGCATAAGTCTGGACCGGATAGATGATGTATATATCAGAAAAGATGAGGCATCGCCTGAACAGATAATCCCGTCGGCGGTGCCTGAAGGGGATATTGTAGTGGATAATCTGCGATTCAGTTATGATACCACCAATAATGTGTCAGTGATAGACGGGCTTACGTGTGTTGTCAGACGAGGCAGGACAACAGCCGTTGTCGGCAGTAGCGGAAGCGGCAAGACGACTCTGCTGAAACTGCTGCTGCAGTATTACAGACCGGCCGGAGGCAGTATCCGGATAGGGGATACTGACCTCTATGACCTCAACCCTGACTGGTGGAGAGAGCAGTGCGGGACAGTCATGCAGGAAGGCAGCATCTTCTCGGACAGTATTGAAAGAAACATCGCACCGAAAGAAGGTGAGGTTAACCTGGACAATATGATCTATGCGGCAAGAATAGCCGCTGTGCATGATACCGTGATGTCCTTGCCTCTGAAGTATGATACATTCATCGGGGCTGATGGTCAGGGCGTCAGTACAGGACAGAAGCAGCGGTTGCTCATCGCCCGTGCCGTATACCGTAATGCTCCCTTCCTTTTTCTCGATGAGGCTACCAATTCCCTGGATACGCGGACAGAGGCAGCCATCGTGAGCGGTCTGGAGGAGTTTTTCCGTGGCAGGACCGTATTGGTTATCGCACACAGGTTAAGTACGGTCCGCAATGCAGACAGCATCATAGTGCTCGATAAGGGACGCTCTGTAGGCCAGGGCACGCATGACGAACTTATGGCTTCATGCAGCCAGTATCGCGAGCTGGTGCGCAGCCAGTTGAACTGAGGTACTGCTTGGAATCGTAGGCGGGTGCTGGCTGGATAGTTGCGGATTTTGCATAGATTTGTACTCTATTGGTAAAAATCGGTTGAGAAATGAAAAGAAATAAAAAAATTGTAGTCCTGTTGATTGTACTTACCATCATATCGCTTGTAGTGTATGTGCTTGTACGGACAAAGGTTTTTGAAAAAATCTTTTCTATGTCAATATGCCTGTTGTTGGTGTATTTGGCTGTCACTCATGAAAAGCTGGAAATGAGGTAGAGTGTACTGCATGGGGGAAGTACGCAATTGACCGTACTGAAATTTTACAGAATGACCGGCAGTTGTTCTCAAGACACACTCAGAAGGGTATTGCATTGATTGGCCGAGCGTTTCAGTTAAGTGACGCCAAAACATTTGTATTGGCCGGAATTCGCCATGCGGCCAAGTGGTATTTTTGCGGATAGCCATTTCATATTTTCATGTTCGCGCGAGTCTTCGAGATGAACTCGTGGTACGGAAATCTCTTAGGGTCACTGTCTTACGAAAACAGCATGTGCTTCCAAAGCTTTTTCAAATGGGAAGAAAGCACATGCTCTTTTGATAAGGCATTATTATTTAGTCGCTCCTTACTAAGCGCATTTTCTCAAGCCTGTAGCAGTGATGCAGTTGTTCGAGGCATTTGCGAGGTCCAGTCTCCAAAGGCACAATAAAGCCCTGCGATGCTTGTCGGCGAGTTCCCTCATCAGTTTCTTGAGGCTCCACACCGCCCTCCCCGATACGCTTGCGGAAATGCACGAAAAAGTATCGTTGGCACGGGGCGAATCGGGGACTGGCAGATAATCAACCTGTTAGAAAATTGTGCTGTGGAAGCAAGTGGTTTCAAAATCGAGGAAAGCACAGGTCGATTCTATTAAGCGCTGAATATCTGATGTTTACGGAAGTGGGGCGTGCGGCCATTTCCTGTTGATGTCCAGGCCTCCGGGAAATGACGGGTGCGGGCAGGGGACCTTGGGACGGGGCTCATTTTATGCGATTATACCCTTTTAAGGAGCGACTAATCAGAGGTTTATATGAAACGTGCGTGCCACAGGATTCAGTCTGCTGTTCCGACGATGCAGGCTACCGAAGGAGCGCGCGCATCTGTGCGGCAAGGTCGGCGGCAGCAGCTCCGGCGGCCTCCGCGAAGTCTTCTCCGGAAGAGGCGTAGATGATGCCGCGGGAGGAGTTGACCAGCAGGCCGCAGTGGGAGTTGAGGCCGTGGCGGGCCACTTCTTCGAGTGAGCCTCCCTGTGCGCCTACTCCAGGCACGAGGAAGAAATGGTCGGGGCAGTAGCGGCGGATCTCTGCGAGCTTTTCGGGGCGGGTCGCACCGACGACGAACATCAGCCGGCTGCGTGAGTCTCCGAACTCGGAGTCCACGCTGCTGACAGTGTCGCGGATTATCCGTTCGTACAGGGGCATGGGAGCGGTATCCGGGTGAGAATGGCCGGATGCGCTGCATACGGTCAGGGTCTCGAATTCCTCCGCAGACTTATTGGAGGTCATGGCGAGTACGATGCCCCATCGGCCTTCACGTTTGAGGAAGGGCCGGATGGAGTCGGAGCCCATGTAGGGCGCGAGGGTGACGGCGTCGAAATCCATGGTCTCGAAGAAAGCCCTGGCATAGCGGTCGGCAGTGTTGCCTATGTCTCCGCGCTTGGCATCTGCTATGATGAAGATGTCGGGATAGGTTGAGCGGATGTACCTGACGGTTTCGGCCAGCTGCTGCCAGCCGGAGACGCCCTCGGCCTCGTAGAAGGCTATGTTGGGCTTGTATGCCACTGCATAAGGGGCGGTAGCGTCGATGACAGCCTTGTTGAAGGCCAGCATGGAGGCATCTCCGTGACGCTCCCTGACGCAGGCGGGAATCTTCGCGGGATCGGTGTCCAGACCTACGCAGAGGAAGGAGCCTTTGCGCCGGATATTTTCGTAAAGTTCGGTGTAATTCATTGTTTTGGTGTTATTTGCAGAAAGGTGCCGGAAATCTAAGGACTTCGCGGCACCCCCGGTGTTTATCTGATTACTAGAAATACTTGTAGAAGAGAGCTATCGACTCCATACCCTTCTCGAACTGCGACAGCAGGTAGCTCTCGTTGGGCGAGTGAATCGTATCCCTTTCGAGTCCGAAGCCTATGAGCAGAGGGTCTGCCTTGAGTATCTGCTGCATCTCGGCCAGGATAGGAATCGAACCGCCGCCCCGGCTGGGCACGGGCTCTATGCCGTAAACTTCATAGATGGCTCTGGATGCGGCCTGATAGGCAGGGGAGGAGATGGGTATCAGGAATCCGTTTCCGCCGTGGTGGGTGGTCACCTTGACGCGCACGCCTTTGGGCACATGGCTCTCGATGTGCTCGGCGAAGAGCTCGGCGATGCGCCTCCAGTCCTGATTGGGAACCAGACGCATGGATATCTTGGCATGGGCCGTGGTGGGGATGACGGTCTTGGCGCCCTCGCCGGTGAAGCCGCCCCAGATGCCGTTGACATCCAGGCAGGGGCGTATGCCGGTGCGCTCGGGGGTGGTGTAGCCTTTCTCTCCGTCCACCTCGGGGATGTCCAGGAATCTCTTGTACTCGTCCAGGTCGAAGGGTGCGCGGCCCAGCAGCTCGCGGTCTGCCTTGGACAGCTCCACCACGTCATCGTAGAATCCCTTGATGGTGATGTGTCCGTCGGCGTCGATGAGGCCGTCCACTATCTTGCAGAGGGCATTGAGGGGATTGACCACAGCTCCGCCGTAGTGGCCGGAGTGCAGGTCCTTGTTCGGGCCGGTGACCTCTATCTCCATGTAGGTCAGGCCGCGCATGCCGCAGTTGATGGAAGGTACGTCCTCACCTATCATGGTGGTGTCGGATACGAGCATGATGTCGCATGCGAGCAGGTCCTTGTGCTCCTCGGCCCATTTGGCCAGGGAGGGAGAGCCTATCTCTTCCTCACCCTCGAGGATGAACTTGATGTTGTGCCTCTGGAGTCCGTTGCGCACCAGATACTCGAAAGCCTTGATGTGCATGAAGGACTGACCCTTGTCATCGTTGGCTCCGCGGGCATAGATGGCTCCGTCGCGGATCTCCGGCTCGAAGGGAGCGGACTTCCACAGCTCGATGGGATCCACCGGCTGCACGTCGTAGTGGCCGTAGACGAGAATGGTCCTGAGTGAGGGGTCTATGATTTTCTCGGCGTAGACTACGGGATGCCCCGTCGTCTCATATACCTGAGCCCTGTCCGCGCCGGCCTCCTTGAGCAGGGAGGTGAGCTTGCGGGCGCAGGCGTACATATCGTCCTTGTGTGCGGGGTCTGAGCTGATGGAGGGTATTCTCAGCAGCTCGAACAGTTCGGAGAGGAATCTCTCGCGGTTGGCTTCGTAGTAATTTTTCATGGGCGTATGGTATTATTGATTTGTATTTTCAGCGGCGGATGCGGTGGAAGCGGCGGGTGCGGCCAGTTCGGCGATTATGGTCTCAGCTCCCCTGACCTTGTCTCCTACGGCCACATTGACCTTGGTCCCGAGCGGCAGGAATACGTCGGCCCGCGAACCGAACTTGATGAATCCTATCTGCTGTCCGGCCTTGAACGGCTTCTCGTATTCTGCGTAGCATACCACCCTGCGGGCGAAGAGTCCGGCTATCTGACGGCAGAGCACCTCGGTCCCGTCCTCGTTTTTGAAGACGATGGTCGTCCTCTCGTTCTTGGTGGATGACTTGGAGTGCCAGGCTGCAAGGTATGTGCCGCGATGATAGCGGTAGAAGGATATGATGCCGGATACAGGGGCCCAGTTGACGTGTACATCGAAGAATGACATGAACACCGATATCTGGAGTCTGCGGCCGTGGAAGTATTCCGGCTCCTCCACTTCCTGGATTATCACCACCTTGCCGTCGGCAGGAGCTGTGATTTTCCGGCTGTCACCTGTGGGTGTGCGCTTAGGTTCCCGGAAGAAGCAGATGAAGAATACGGCAAGTCCCATGGGTATGCTGAACAGTATCCAGTACAGGACCGGCGGGGCTCCGAAATACCGCGATGTGCCGCCGAGCAGTACGGCAAAGATGAGGGCCATAAGTATCGTAGTCGCTCCTTCCTTGTGTATCTTCATGACTTTCAGTATTACAATCCGAACAATACGATATACAGGACAGTCACCGGAAATGCCAGCAGCGCTCCGTCGAACCGGTCCAGCAGTCCTCCGTGCCCGGGCATGATGCGTCCGGCGTCCTTGACCCCAAAGTTACGTTTTAATTGCGATTCCGCCAAATCCCCGACGGTAGAAGTCACGTTGATCAGTACCGCCAGAGCCAGGCAGTGGTACCAGGGGAAGTCCACCAGTGCGAAATGCCCTATGCACCAGCCGGCGGCCAGGGCCAGCACCAGCCCTCCGAAGTATCCCTCCCAGGTCTTGTTGGGGGAAATGGAGGGGAAGAGCTTGTGCCCGTGTCTGCGTCCGAAGGCCATACCGCTCAGGTAGGCCCCTACGTCCGAGCTCCAGATGATGATCATCACGGCCAGCAGCACCCGCCCGTCGAAGTCCCCCTCGGGGGAGAATACGATAATGCCGGTCAATGCGAACGGCAGGGCGATGTACAGCAGGGAGGTCAATATAAAAGGAGTGGTGCGGTAGGCTTCCCCCTCGCGGGCATAAAGCACGGCCACGAAAATCAGGGATACCAGCACCGGCAGTACCAGCAGCCACTTCCGGTCCAGGCCGTAGCCGCAGCACAGGAACGTCAGCAGGAAAGTGAGGATGCCTGTGACTATGGCAATGGCCTTTGCGGCCTTTTCGTGAGGTCCTACGGTGATTCTGAGGTATTCGGTCATCATTACCGTCACCGCGAAGATGAACAGTACGGCGTAGGCGGCCGGATGCCACAGCAGGGCTGCCAGGAAGAGAGCCAGGAAAACGGCTCCGCTAAGCGTTCTGGTCAGCAGGTTCTTCATGAGGCTCGGCTATGTCTGCGGTGGAAGAGGTGACTCCGGCGGTGTCAGTTCCGGCTGAGGCAGAGGCCGTGGCTGTGGCCTCGGGGGCTGTAGCCCCGTCGGTGATGCTCTGCGGTTTCTGTCCGCCGGGACGTTCTCCGAATATCTTGACCAGGTCGTCTGTGAAGATGACCTCGCGCTCGAGCAGCATCTCGGCCAGCCTGATGAAGCCGTCCATGTGCTCGCGCAGCACTTTCAGGGCTGTCGTGTGGGCCTGGTCTATGAAGCCCTTGGCCTCTGCATCGATCAGCTCTGCGGTCTTCTCGCTGTAGGGCTTGCTGAGGTTGTAGCCGGAGTTGCCGGAGGAGTCGTAGAAGGAGATGTTGCCGACCTTGTCGCTCATACCGAAGTAGGTGACCATGGCGTAGGCCTGCTTGGTGACCTTCTCGAGGTCGTTCATGGCTCCGGTGGAGATCTTGCCGTTGATGATCTCCTCTGCGGCGCGGCCTCCGAGGGTGGCGGCCATCTCGTCCATCATCTGCTCGGTGGTGGTTATCTGCCTCTCCTCGGGCAGGTACCAGGCGGCGCCGAGGGCGTTGCCGCGGGGGATGATGGTGACTTTCAGCAGAGGATTGGCGTGGGGCAGCCACCAGCTTACGGTGGCGTGGCCGGCCTCGTGGTATGCTATGGTACGCTTTTCTGCGGGCGATATGATCTTGCTGCGTCTTTCCAGTCCGCCTACGATGCGGTCGATGGCATCGAGGAAGTCCTGGCGGTCTACGGCCTTCTTGTTCTTGCGGGCGGCTATCAGTGCGGCCTCGTTGCAGACGTTGGCTATGTCCGCTCCGGAGAAGCCGGGGGTCTGCTTGGCCAGGAACTCCATGTCGAAGTTCTCTACCAGCTTGACCTTGCGCAGATGCACCTTGAATATCTCCAGGCGCTCGTTCTGCTCGGGCAGGTCCACGTGGATCTGGCGGTCGAAGCGGCCGGCCCTCATGAGGGCCTTGTCGAGGATGTCGGCGCGGTTGGTGGCGGCGAGGATGATGACTCCGGAGTTGGTCCCGAAGCCGTCCATCTCCGTGAGCAGCTGGTTGAGGGTGTTCTCCCTTTCGTCATTGGAGGAGAATCCGACGTTCTTGCTCCTGGCCCGTCCTACGGCGTCTATCTCGTCGATGAAGACGATGCAGGGGGCCTTCTCCTTGGCCTGGCGGAAGAGGTCGCGCACGCGGGAGGCTCCCACACCGACGAACATCTCCACGAAGTCGGAGCCGCTGATGGAGAAGAAAGGCACGTTGGCCTCACCGGCCACAGCCTTGGCCAGCAGGGTCTTTCCCGTACCCGGAGGGCCCACGAGCAGGGCGCCTTTCGGAATCTTTCCTCCGAGGGCCGTGTATTTCTGGGGATTCTTCAGGAAGTCTACTATTTCCATCACCTCTACCTTGGCTTCCTCCAGACCTGCGACATCCTTGAAGGTAACCTTCACGTTGTTCTCTTTCTCATACAGCTTGGCCTGAGACTTGCCGACATTGAAGATGCCGCCTCCCGGCCCTCCGCCCATATTCTTCTGCATGGGACGGAACATGATGAACCACAGCAGGCCGAAGAGCAGCAGGGGGAAGATGATCCAGTCGAAGATCTGGCCGAAGTAGTTGTTGCGCTCCTCGGTGGATATGGTGAACCGCTGGGCGGTGGGCAGCTCCATGCGGGCCTCCTCGAAATTCTCCTCGGCGTTGAAGTTGGAGGAGACTATGAAGTAGAAATGAGGTCCGGCCGCCGGGGTCTGGCCTCCGAAATAACGGTTGACATACTTGGAGAGCGAGTCCTTGCGGATGTAGACCTCTGCCCTGTGCAGATTGGTGATGTAGGTGATCTTCTCGACGTCTCCGTGCGGGATCATGCTCTCCTTGACTGTGAGCCACTCGGTCTTGACGGGGTCGGAGCCGGAGTAGTTCCGCACTATCCATATCATCGCGATGCCGAAGATGACATACAGGGCCCACATCAGCCCGCGCATGGGACGGACGGGGCCGGGGGTGCCTCCCGGTCTGCGGTTATTGTTTCCTGTATTGCCTGTGTTCTTGTTCTGAGGGGTGTTCATATTGTCTTTACTGTTCATCCTTATAATCCTTGCGGTCCGCATCTGCCCAGAGGTCCTCCAGGCGGTAGAAGTTCCGGTATTCGGTCTGGAAGATATGCACCACGACGTTGAGGTAGTCGAGAATCACCCAGAACCCGTTTTCCTTGCCCTGGGCCCTGACCACTTTCCGTCCGGCCTTCTCAATCATCCTCTCCTCTATGTTGTCCGCAATGGCGGCCACCTGGGTGGTGGAGTCCGCGTTGCATATCACGAAAGCATCCGTGATGGCTGTTCCTATCTTCTTCAGGTCGAGGGCGCACACATTCTTCGCCTTCTTCTCAAGCATAGCCTCGGCTATGATGTCGATTTCTGTCATAAATATTTTCCTAATTTTGCCGTGCAAAGATAATAATATAAAAATTGTGCCATGAATATTCATTGGGAAAATATGACGGACTCCACCAATCTCGATGCCTGGAGGGGTAGAGAGGCTGCGGAGGACATGGAAGTCTGGTGCGCTGAGTTCCAGACGGCGGGACGGGGACAGAGGGGCAACCGCTGGGAGAGCGCCAGAGGAGAGAATCTGATGTTCTCAATCCTTTTCAAGCCACTGGGGCTCAGGGCAGCGGACCAGTTCGTCCTCTCCCAGGCCTGTGCGGTGGGAATTGCGAGGTATCTGCAGGGCAAGGGACTGGACGGGGTCAGGGTCAAATGGCCCAATGACGTCTATATCAGCGACCGGAAGGTCTGCGGGATGCTCCTGGAGAACACCCTTAAGGGTGACACATTGGCAGTCAGCATAGCGGGTATAGGCCTCAACATCAACCAGCGGGTCTTCTCTCCGGAACTGCCGAATCCCACCTCGCTCCTTCTCGCTCTGGATGAGACCGTTCCGGAGGAGAAGAGACCCCTGCCGCCGCTGGACCCGCATGCCGAGCTGCCGCAGGTGCTGGAGGAGATATTTTCCCTCTACAGGGCAATAGGAAAGGACGGCCGCGTACCGGGGCTGGACGAAGAGTATGAGGCTCTGCTCTACCGCAGGGGGGTGCTCTCGGAGTTCGAGGAGACGGAATATTTCACAGGCGGAACTCCCGTGCGCTTCCGCGGCACAATCCTCGGGGTAGAGAGAAAAACCGCCCGTCTTGTGGTCGTACACGAAGACGGACGGGGGGTTAAGTATTATTTTAAGGAAATAAGGTACGTGCTGTAGGTCCCGCTACAGGGACTTGAACAGTTCTACTGTCGCAATCGGATCCTCGGACGCGAACACGGCGTTCCCGGTGACCACCACATCGGCTCCGGCATCGCGGAGTGCTCCTGCATTGGTGAGGTTGACGCCGCCGTCAATCTCGATGAGGGCGTGCGAGCCGGTACGGAGCAGCAGCTCCTTGGTCTCGGCAACCTTGCGGTAGGTGCTCTCGATGAAGGACTGGCCTCCGAAACCGGGGTTGACCGACATCAGGACGACCATGTCGCAGAATTCGGCTATGTATTCGAGGGACGACACGGGGGTGTGCGGGTTGAGCACCACGCCGGCCTTCATGCCGTTGGCGCGGATGTTCTGCAGGCTGCGGTGCAGATGGGTGCAGGCCTCGTAGTGTACGGTGACGTACTCGGGAGCGGCGTCGCGCAGCACTCCGATGTACCGGTCCGGGTCCACAATCATCAGGTGTACGTCCAGGGGTTTGACGGCCTTCTTCGCTATGTTGCGGATGACCGGAAATCCGAAGGATATGTTGGGAACGAAGACCCCGTCCATCACGTCCAGATGGATAAAGTCGCATTGGGAGGAATTCAGCATCTCCAGGGTCTCTCCCAGACGGGTGAAGTCCGAGGTGAGGATGGAGGGGGCTATCTGCAGATGACGTTTCTCACTCATGGCGCTGTGGGGTTATCTGCATTCTCTGATCACATCCTCCAGCAGCAGGACGAAACGGTCCAGGCTGGCCAGATCCAGTCTCTCTCCGGGAGCGTGTACTCCGCGCAGGGTGGGACCGAAGGATATCATGTCCAGATGAGGGTATTTGTCCAGGAAGAGTCCGCATTCCAGTCCGGCGTGGATGGCCCGAACTACGGGATCCTTGCCGAAGAGGCGGCGGTAGGAGGCCTTGCAGACTTCCAGGATATGAGATTTCAGGCTGGGTTTCCAGCCGGGGTATTCGGATTCGTGGGTGACCTCGGCTCCGGCTACGCTGAATGCGGCCTCAATGCGGGAGGCGGCGTTGCGGCGGGCGGAGTTGGTCGAGCTGCGCTGGCTGGTGCCTACGCGGATAATGCTGCCTTCCTGCATCTTGACCGAGGCGAGGTTGGAGGATGTCTCCACCAGTCCCTTGACCTCTGCGCTCATGGCCATCACTCCGTGGGGTACGGCATGCAGGGCTCGGATGAGGTTGAAGGCGGTGCTGTCGTCTATGGCCTCGGCCGGTACCGGGAGGCCGCTCTCCCACACGGGAGCAATATCCGGGTCAGTTACGGAGTACTCGTCCTTCAGCTCGGCCAGTACCTCTTCCAGAATGTTCCTGACAGTAGATGCGTCCCCGGGGCTTACGGCTATCACGGCCGAGGCCTCGCGGGCGATGGCGTTGCGCTTGTTGCCTCCGTCTATCGAGCAGAGGACGGCGGGTACTTCGCTCCATACGCGGAAAAGCAGTCTTGCCAGGGACTGTACGGCGTTGGAGCGGCCCTTGTCTATGTCATCCCCGCTGTGTCCGCCGATGCCGCCGCAGAATCCGGCCTTGACGCAGACCTTGCCTGCGGGTACCGGAACCGGGGTATAGTGGAATTTCGCTGTGGTGTCAATGCCTCCGGCGCAGCCGATGAACAGCTCTCCTTCATCCTCAGAGTCGAGGTTGAGCAGGATGCTGCCGGTGAGGAAGTCCGGTTTCAGGGCGAATGCTCCGTCCAGTCCGGTCTCCTCGGATGTGGTGAAGAGGCACTCAATCCTGCCGTGGGGCAGTTCCTTGTCCTCCAGCACGGCCAGCTGGGCGGCGATGCCTATGCCGCAGTCGGCTCCGAGGGTAGTGTCCTTGGCTATCAGCCAGCCGTCTTCCACCACTGCCTTGATGGGGTCCTTGGAGAAATCGTGCTCGACCCCGCTGTTCTTCTCGCAGACCATGTCCGAGTGGCTCTGGAGGATGACGGTCGGGGCGTTTTCCCGGCCGGGAGTGGCGGGTATGGTGATGAGGACGTTGCCGGCCTCATCGGTCCTGCAGTCCATGCCGCGGTCGGCGGCGAACTTCTGGAGGTACGCGATGATGTGCTCCTCGTGTCCCGATTCGCGCGGAATGGTCATAATCTCGCGGAAGTGGGAGAGAACTTGTGCTGAAGTCATGGCTTTATGATGTTTAGATGTTTGATCTCAGTCTTTTCTCGATGTCCGTCACATACTGCTTGAAAGAGCGGTCGGTGGCCATCAGGTCACCCACTGTCTCGCAGGCGTGGAGGACGGTGGCGTGGTTCTTGCCTCCGAGCTCGGCACCGATGGCGGTGAGGGACTTGCCGGTCAGGCTGCGGCAGAGGTACATGGCTATCTGTCGGGCCTGGACGATCTCCCTCTTGCGGGTGTTGGACAGCATGGTCTCGTTGGAGATGCCGAAATAGTCGCTTACCGTGTTGCGTATCTTGGTGATGGACACTTCGGAGTGGTTGACGGTGACTATCTTCTCCAGTACCTCCTGGGCCAGCTGAAGAGTTATTTTCTTCTTGGTCAGGGTTGCGTGGGCCATCAGGGAGGCCAGGGTGCCCTCGAGTTCGCGGACATTGTCGGTGACCTTGCCTGCGATGTACCGTATGATGTCGTCCCCGAGGATGATGCCCTCCTTGAAACTCTTGGCCTTGAGAATAGCCACGCGGGTCTCCAGGTCAGGGGGAAGGAGCTCGGTGGTCAGTCCCCACTTGAAGCGGGAAAGAAGTCTTTGCTCCAGGCCCTGAAGGTCTACGGGAGCACGGTCGGATGTGAATATCAGCTGCTTGCCGAGCTGGTGCAGGTAGTTGAATATCTGGAAGAAGGCGTTCTGGGTGCCGGGCTTGTCGGCGAACTCCTGTACATCGTCAATTATCAGTACGTCCATCGACTGGTAGTAGTGCAGGAAGTCGGTTACTGCATTCTTGATGACCGCATCCATATAATGTGTCTGGAAGTGGTTGGCAGTAACGTAGAGCACTACCTTGTCGGGGAACCTCTCCTTGATGTCTATGCCTATGGCCTGGGCCAGATGGGTCTTGCCGAGACCGGGACCTCCGTAAACAAAAAAAGGATTGTATGCGGTGCTGCCGGGATTGTCGGCGATGGCCATTCCGGCTGCGCGGCCGAGGCGGTTGCAGTCACCCTCGATGAGGTTGTCGAAGGAGTAGTTGGGGTTGAGATTGGGATTGACAGTGATGCCCTTGATGCCGGGGATGATGTAGGGATCCTTGATCTTCTGTACTTTTTCGTTGGGCAGGGCTATGTCGGGATTGCTGATTCCGGTGGCCGGTTTGGTCGCCGGATATCTTACGGTGGCGTCCTTGACTACAGGTACTTCGTATACCAGCTTGATCTCCGGTCCGAATACCCTTTTTAGGGTCTTGCTGAGTATGTCGATGAAATGCGCCTCGATGTATTCAGGGAAGTAACCGGAAGGAACCTGTATAGTGAGTGTATTCTCCTCCATCTTGACTGGTCTGATAGGCTCAAACCAGGTCCTAAAACTGCTTTCTGGAATGTTATCCTTTATGATTTCCAGACAGTTATCCCATGCTTCACTATAATTCATTCCTAAGAAAATTCTAATTGATTTCGGTTAATTTCAGTACATTTTCCCGTTTGTCGGGAAGACAAAAGTGAGTAAAAAAATCCAATTAAAAAAATAAAAATTCCTGCAAAAATTTAAACATCTTGTTTATCAAGATGTAAAAATTTAAAAAAAAATTAAGATAAAAAATTGTTACATTTTTATTTCAGAATACAGAAATTTTTATGTACTTTTTGGGGTCTTGCTTAATCCCCTGCACCAGTGAATCCAAGTCGTTGGAGAGACGTGTGAGAGAGTTGTACAGCGAGTCGGAGGTCATCAGTCTGCCTACGCTGCCGGACGGGTCCTGCAGTTTCAGGACGAGGCTGTGTATCGACTCTATCGTACTGTCCAGTCCGGCGTCCCGGATGGACGCGGTGACCGCTTCGGCGTCAGTCAGCATGACGGCTGCAGATGCTGCGGCTGAGTCCAGGCTGGAGGAGATCGAGTGGAGATTGGTCAGGATGCCGTTTATCTCGGGGCTCTTCTCCTTGATGACGGATGCTGTGCTTTCCAGGTCCGCGGACATGGTCTCCAGATGTTTCAGAATGTTCTCTATGCGGTGGCGGTTCTCGTTGCCGAGAATCAGGTTGACGGAGGTTACAGTCCTGTCGAGGTTGCTGATAAGCGAGTCCAGATTCCGGACTGCGGGGGAGATGCTTCCTACGAGCGATGCGATCATATCCGGCTCGATACTGCCCTGAAGGGTGTCTCCTTCTGAGGCCATCTTCTGCGATGAACCTGCCATGAGGCGTATTTTCCTGGTCCCCATGATGTCCGCACTGTAGACCTCCATGCGTGAGTCAGCAGGAACGGCAAATTCCCGGGATATGCTGACTTCGACGGTATAGTCCATGCTTTCGCGGTTGTAGGACAGGCCGGATACCCTGCCTGCCTGGTAGCCGCCCGCAGTGACGGCTGTGGAGACCTCTAAGCCGTCCACGGACGGATATATTATATAATAGGTAGTGGTTTTGGAAAAAACATCCTTGCCCTTGAGGTATTCCACCGTGAACAATGTGGCTGCCAGTATTATGACAGCAAAAAGTCCTGTCTTGATTTCTTTTCTCATGATTTTCCGCTATTGATCCACCCTGATGATGAACGCTTCGGGGAAACTGTTCCTGACCTTGGGCAGGGCTTTGAGGGCCTCGTCCCGGGTCCGGTAGTCACCTACGTAGTATTTGTAGTTCCTGCCTGATTTGACGTGCCGGCATCTCCAGCCCTTGAATTCCTTCGCGTCCGCCGGGAGGAGGTAGGAGGACGCCATTATCTGTATTCCGAAATGTCCGTTTCCGGAAGATGCCGGAGCGGATGACGGCTTCTGCTCTTCTTCGCCGGACGGGGGAAGGTATATGTCGGTGTCGTAACTTTTCTTGTAGGCCTGGAATGCCTTGAAGATATTGGAGGCTATGCGCTGCTGGCTGTTCTTGTCCGTCAGGGTGCGCATGTCATTGGAGTTGGAGATGAATCCCATTTCTATGAGGACGGCCGGCATGGTGCATTTCCACAGAACCAGGAAGTTGGCCTGCTTGACGCCGCGGTTGTTGGCTACGGGACCGGAGTCGGCCCGGTCCTGGACGAGGGTGGCGAAGTCCAGGCTCTGCTCCAGATGGGCGTTCTGCAGGAGGGAGAAGATGATGTAGGACTCCGGGTTGCCGGGGTCGAAACCTTGATAATTCGAGGTATAGTCGTCCTCAAGTACGATTACGCTGTTCTCCAGCTGGCAGATTTCCAGATTGTCGCTGTTCTTGTCCTGCCCCATTACGAATGTCTCGTGGCCCCTCGCCGAACGGTCGGCGGCGGAGTTGACATGGAGGGAGATGAACAGGTCCGCGTTGTTCTTGTTGGCAATTTCGGCCCTGCGGTACAGCTCCACGAACCTGTCGTCACTTCTGGTGTAGATGACACGGACTTCCGGATAATGGCTTTTAATCATCTCTCCCAAGCGTTTGGCAACCGAGAGGGTGATGTTTTTCTCGTATATTTTTCCGTTGATGGCGCCTGGGTCGTGACCTCCGTGGCCGGCGTCTATAACGACTGTCCTTAGTTCCACAACTTGCTTGCTCTGAGCGGATAATCCCAATCCGGAGAGGAGCGTGGGCAGAATGGACGACAGAAGTAATATCGTGATAATCCTTTTCATTTCCGCGGACAAAGTTAATAAAACTTTGGAATGAGTTTTGCTAGGAATGTAAAAAAGACTATATTTGTCGGCAATTATTCACTCGAAATTAATTCATACCCTCATTTGTTTTAATGCAGTCCCATAAAATACTGATGAAACTGAGCGCAGTAGTAATGCTTGTTTTTACTGCTGCTTCGTGGTGGGAGAGTGTAGCCCAGACACCGGATTCGGTCCGGGCGGTGGGACCGCAGACGTTTATCAAGACTGCCGCCGTTCAGGATACGCTCCGGGGTGCGGGCTTGGTTATGGCTGATTCCCTGTCGGTTGTAGACACGGTGATGGCTGCGGACTCAGTGATGTCGGCGGATACGGCAGCGACGGCGGATTCGTCGGATGTAAACGCTCCGTTCGCAGCTGATTCAGTACATGAGGGTATGCTGGAGATGCCGGCGTTCTCCACTGCGGTGGATTCGATTATAGAGGATTTCTCTTCCGGCCGTCAGATGATTTACTATTACGGAGATGCCAGCGTATCATACGGAGATATGAAACTTACTGCGGAATATATGGAATACGATGTCGAGCGTCAGGTGGTCTATGCCGCCGGAGTCGCGGATACTGCCGGAGTGATAACCGGCAAGCCCGAGATGACTCAGGGGGGCAAGACCTACTCCATGGACAACGTCTTCTATAATTTCAAGACCAATAAGGCCAGAATCAGGAACATGACCACTCAGGAGGAAGACGGGGTGCTTCGCGGAGACAATCTGAACATGATGCCGGACCGCTCCATCAATATATCGGGAGGTAAATATACGGTCTGTGACGCTGAGCATCCGCATTTCTATCTGCGCATGACCAAGGCCAAGGTAGAGACCCAGCCCAAGCAGAAAACGGTTTTCGGTCCGGCCTACGTCGTGCTTGCGGATGTGCCGCTGTACCCTCTGATGCTACCTTTCGGATTTGTCCCCAAGACTCCTGACAGGGCCAGCGGTCTGCTTTTCCCCAATTTCGGAGAGGAGGCGGCCCGAGGTCTTTTTTTCAAGGACGGAGGTTTTTATATTGTCCTGGGAGATTATTTCGACGTGGCTCTTACCGGAAGCCTCTATTCCAAAGGTTCGTGGAGTGCCAACCTTTCCACACGCTACAAGCTGCGGTACAAGTTCAACGGAACTCTCGACATCACCTATTCCAATGACCAGACGGGTGAGAAAGGCAGCCCTGATTTTTTCCAGACCAAGAACTTCAGCGTGAAGTGGAGTCATTCCCAGGATTCCAAGGCCAGACCCGGAACCTCGTTCAGGGCATCCGTCAATTTCTCGAGCCCTTCGAACAACCAGTACAACTACAACAACATCAACGATGCTCTCCAGAACCAGGTGTCCTCGTCGATTTCATATTCCAGGACATGGAGCGCGCTCAGCATCTCGGTCAACGGTCTGCACAGCCAGAACTCCAGAGACAGTTCATACGCCATAACGCTTCCTAACATTACATTGAATGTCAATCGTTTCTATCCCTTCCGCCGGAAGAACCGAGTAGGACCGGAGAAGTGGTACGAGCAGTTTGCGCTCAGTTACAGCACTACTCTCCAGAACAAGATAAACTTCAAGGCCAGCGAGGTGCGCGATCCCGACTTCTGGGACAAGATGCAGACCGGCATGACGCACAATTTCTCGATAGGTCTTCCGACATTCACGATTCTGAAATATCTGACTCTCGCACCATCAATCTCCTATGGTATGAACTGGTACTTCAGTTCGCAGGGCCGGTACTACAATCCTGAGACAGACGAGGTAGAGACCACAAAGACCGGGCTGTTCGAGGATTTCGGAGCCTCCCACAACTTCTCGGCCAGTGCCTCCCTCAGTACCAGGCTCTATGGTATGTTCAACTTCCGCAGGGGCAAGCTCCGTGCGATACGTCATATGATATCTCCGTCACTGTCTGTATCATATGCCCCGGAGATGGGTACCAGGCTGAACGGCTACAGAGTCTACACCTATACGGACATTCATGGAGAGACCCATACCGTGGAATATAACAAGTGGGCCGGAGGCCTGTATTCCCCGCCGTCAGCCGGCAAGACTGCATCGCTGGGTTTTCAGATAGGCAATAACCTGGAAGCCAAGGTGCTGGACCGTAAGGACACCACCGGTACCGGAATGAAGAAGATAAAGCTGATAGACAATCTGAATCTTTCCGGCAACTACAATTTCCTGGCCGACTCCATGAAGCTCTCCAACATCAACGTCAATATGACCACCAATGTCCTGGAGAAAGTCAGCATCTCGGCCGGCATGACGCTGGACCCCTATGCCGTGGACAACCAGGGAAGGCGCTATAACCGCTACAATGTGACTGTCATGCCCGGGCGTCTGGTCCGTCTGACCAATGCCAATATCTCTCTGGGCTTCAGTCTCTCCGGAGAAGGCAAAGGCAAGGGCAACGACGGCTCGTCTGCCGGCGGAGGCAACAGCGGCGGAGGCGGTGGAGGAGTGAAGATGACCGGAGAGTCCCCTGCCTACACCAGAGTGTATTATCATCCGGTTACCGGTGAGTTCATACCGGGCGGATGGATCTATTATCTCAATCCAGAGGTGCCCTGGTCGGTATCCTTCAACTATTCGTACAACTATTCCAAGACTTATCAGTACAGCAACAATCAGTTGATAGTCAGAAATAACCACACCCAGACGCTGAATGTCAACGGTCAGGTGCGCATCACCAAGGCACTCAACATCAACCTGACTACCGGTTTTGACCTTACAAAGCTCCAGCTGACCACCACTCAGGTGAGCGCCACGTATGACCTGCACTGTTTCCAGATATCGTTCTCGTGGGTACCTCTCGGGCAGTGGAAGCAGTGGAGTTTCAGAATCAATGCCAAGGCTGCCGCACTTGCCGACCTGCTGTCCTACCGCAAGGGCTCGTCGCAGTGGGACAACTGATAACCTTGCAAAAGAATTAACAAAATTATTAACTATAAAATCTACTAAAATGAAAAAAGTAATCGCATCCCCTCTCGCTCCCGCAGCGGTTGGACCTTACAGTCAGGCTATCGAGGCCAATGGAACCCTTTATGTATCAGGACAGCTTCCTATAGACGCCGCTACCGGAAAATTCCCGGAGGGCGGAGTAAAGGAGCAGCTCCATCAGGTATTCAAGAATATCGGTCATGTACTCAACGAGGCCGGATATTCTTACAGTGATGTAGTGAAGACAACTGTGTATCTGCAGGATATGGCTGACTTCGGAACTCTCAACGAAGTTTATGCCCAGTACTTCAGCGAACCTTATCCCGCCCGTGTGGCTTATCAGGTGGCCGCCCTTCCCAAAGGAGCCCTTGCAGAAGCTGAGGTGATAGCAGTTAAATAACGATGCCGATGTATTTAAAAGACGATTTAGACGTAAAGAGCTTCGAGGAGCTGTTGAGTCTTGCCAAGGAAATGGGTATTAAAAAACCCGAGTCCATGTCCAAGAAAGATTTGGTGTTCAAGATAATAGATGAGCAGGCAGTTCAAAGTGACGAGACCCCGAAGCTGAGAAAGCGCCGCAGGACATCAGGCTCCGTCGGTACGGCCGACGCCGCTCCCGAAGCGGAAGGCCAGCCCGAGGCGGCTCCTGCAGAGACGCAGCCCAAGCGTAAGCGCGGCCGTCCCAGGAAAAATCCAGCTGCCCAGCCGGCAGCCGCACAGCAGGCACCTCAGGCCTCCAAAACACCTCAGAAGAAGGAAGAGGGACCGGAAGTGAAGGAGGAGACATTGTTCCCGGAAGATGAGAAAAAGGCTGCCGAGGCACCCGTGGCTGAGAATTCGCCTGAACCCCGTCAGGGTGAGAACCGTCGCGGCCGCAAGCGTGTACGCGTCCAGGCTCAGGAGATGCAGTCCGCACCTTCTGATCAGGTGGCGGCAGAGCCGGCAAAGGAGGCTCCTGCGGCAGCGGAAGGACAGGCTCAGACACGTCCTCAGCCCCAGCCCGGACAGCAGCAGGCCCAGGCCCAGCTTCCTCCTCATCAGCGTCCAAGGCATCAGTTGCCTCAGCATCAGGCACCGGAACAGCTGTCCTCCCCCGTAGCGCAGCCGGCTCCCGCTCCAAAGCCGGAGAAACCGGAGTATGACGGTATCGTAGAAGCTCAGGGCGTACTGGAGATCATGCCTGACGGTTACGGATTCCTCCGTTCGTCGGACTATAACTATCTCAACTCTCCGGACGATATATATGTCTCTCAGAATCAGATTAAGTCCTATGCCCTGAAGACAGGAGACACCATTATCGGAGAGATCCGGCCTCCCCGTGAGGGAGACAAGTATTTCCCTCTGGTCAAGATACATACTATCAACGGACGCACACCTGAGTATATCAGGGACAGAGTGCCTTTTGATTTTCTGACACCTCTTTTCCCGAATGAGAAGTTTACCCTCACAGGCAACGGTCACAACGATCTGTCATGCCGTGTAGTAGACCTCTTCACACCTATAGGAAAGGGGCAGAGGGGACTTATCGTGGCCCAGCCTAAGACCGGTAAGACCATTCTGCTCAAGAGTATAGCAAACGCCATAGCGGACAATCATCCCGAGGTGTACATGATAGTCCTCCTGATTGACGAGCGTCCCGAGGAGGTGACCGACATGGCCCGCAGTGTCAAGGCTGAGGTGGTGGCCTCAACCTTCGACGAGCCCGCTGAAAGACACGTGAAGGTGGCAAGTATCGTGCTGGAAAAGGCCAAGAGGCTGGTGGAGTGTGGACACGATGTGGTGATATTCCTGGACTCCATTACCCGTCTGGCCAGGGCTTTCAACACCGTGCAGCCCGCATCCGGCAAGGTGCTTTCCGGCGGTGTGGACGCCAATGCCCTGCACAAGCCCAAGCGTTTCTTCGGCGCGGCCCGCAATATCGAGAATGGCGGCTCGCTGACTATTCTGGCTACAGCCCTGACTGATACCGGCTCCAAGATGGACGATGTCATCTTCGAGGAGTTCAAGGGTACCGGCAACATGGAGCTTCAGCTGGACCGCAAGCTGGCCAACAAACGTATCTTCCCCGCAGTGGACGTGACGCTCAGCAGCACCCGCCGCGACGATCTGCTTCTGGACAAGGACAAGATCAACCGGCTCTGGGTTCTCCGCAACTTCCTGGCTGATATGACCAGTGTCGAGGCTATGGAGTTCCTGAAGAAGAGGATGGAAGGTACGAAGAGCAATGAGGAGTTCCTTATCTCCATGAACGGCGAATAGTATCCACAAAACAGGCTATCTGCTGCGTTGTCTGCGGTATCACGGCTGCGCTCATTTACGTGAGTGAACTCCCTTGCCGTGGACCTTGACGCCTTGCAGATAGCCTGTTTTGTGGATATTATTAATGCCTATACGCAAAACACCCCCTAGGTCGCAAGAAACCTCTCCTAAACCCACTTTCATCGTGGGTCTTTTCTATACTCCTTCCGAAGGAGTCGCGTTTCCCCGTCATTTCCACACTCCTTCAGAAGGAATAGAGAACGCTCACCCTCGCTGCAGGCACCGTAGAGCCATTTTGCCGTAAATCTACCCTGTACTCCTTCCGAAGGAGTCGTGTTTTCCGTGTATTTTCCTACTCCTTCCGAATGAGTAGGGGACGCTCATCCTCGATACGGATACACGGAGAGCTGCTTTAACGAATTTACTTCGGGGTGCACTTTGTTTTTCAAACATCTGTAAATCAGTAATCTGCAAAAACTGCTGCACATTAGACCTGTCTCAAAAGAGAGCGAATGTGCAGCACGTTTTGTAACTATCTGATTTACAGAAGAGTTTTTCTCTCCTGTGCACCCCGAAGTAAATTCGTTAAAAGCCGGTTTGAATATTATGTCCATCACTTGCCCAAAATCAAGAGATTTTCATTATGCCGCAATTCTCTGATTGTCATACACTGCCTTAATAGCAACAATATACAGAAAGTGCAAAATATGGTCATTTCTTGTGGCAAGGGGTATTTGGGGTTCAGTAGAAATTCCTTGGGGCTAATTCCGCCAGCAGAAGTATTCCCGTGCGGGAAAAGCCGAGCCTGCTAGGCAAATCCCGGGTCAGTAGAAATCCGCCCGGGGTAAATTTCTACTGTTACCTGGATTGCACTTTGGCCGACAAAACTTATGCTATGAATTTGTAGAACTACGACTAACCTGCTCGCAGTACATGTCATTCAACACTCCACCGCATCGCGTGTGACATCAGAGATTACCGGAAGGTGCCGAAGAAACGTCACTTTTGTCGGCACCTTCTGGGCTGCCTTGCGGTTCAGATGTGTCCTAGATGAATCATTGATCCGAATAGATGAACTAAATTTTGTCGGGGAGGAAACAAATATGTTAAGTCGCTGGGGTGTAGGATGTTTGCTTTTCAATGTGATGCTGTGAGCCGTTTGAAGTCGCTTACGGCAAGAATGCTGAAATACATGTGTTTGAGAACAAGGTGGTTAGCAGAAGTACATCCTGCCCGACAAAATTTCGTTGAACGAATATGAACCTATACTTCTCGATATAGACTTTTTATTCACAGTATAGTCTTTAATGGCTACACGTAAAAATTTTTGCTGATAGCCAAGAAATAAAAAAGGGAGCCCGATAGGACCCCCTTTCCTTTTTATTCTTGTTTAATAAGTTATGCCGGTGAGATGGCTCCGTTAGGACAAGCGTCAACGCATGTACCGCAGTCGGCGCATGTATCAGGATCAATCGAGTAAACATCTCCGGCGGAGATAGCTCCAACAGGGCATTCGTCAATGCAGGAGCCGCATGCTACACATGCATCAGGATCAATTTTGTGTGCCATAAAAAGTAATGTTGTTATTAAAAGTTCCGCAAATATAGTAAAATTTCCTTAATATCCGAATAAAAAACTATCTTTGCGAGATAAATGCAAGATTGTAACCATGCGTGATATGAACCGATTGATTTGCAGTGCTTTAGTTCTGCTTTGCCTCCATTTTGCCGGAGCCGTGAGTGCCGGTGCCCAGAACGTATTCGAGCAGACAGTGTCATTCGACAAGATAGTCCATGACTTCGGGGATATCATGATGTCTGACGGTCCCCAGTCCTGTACATTCACGATGAAGAATATAAGTGGGGCGCCTGTGGTGATACACCGCGTCATTACTTCCTGCGGGTGTACGGAGCCTACGTGGACTGAGGCTCCGATAAGGCCCGGGGAGACGGGGCAGATACATGTCGTGTTCTCCAACGACCAGGGCCCCTATCCCTTCAGCAAGTCCGTTACTGTGTATGTGTCAGGCCTTAGCAAGCCGATAGTGCTCAAGGTCCGAGGTATAGTCCATGAGAAGCAGAAGAGTCTCGCGGAGCTTTTCCCTGTATCCAGCGGTCCGCTCGGTTTCCGGGAGGCGTCGGTATCCATGGGACAGGTAGAGCAGGGGCTTGCCCGCAGTATTGAGGTCGAGATGGCCAATACTTCCGGACGGTCCGTTGAGGTCAGTTTCGCCGACATGACTCCCGGTCTGACAGTGTCCATGGCAGGTACGACTGTCCCTGCAAAGTCCAAGGTCCGTATCAACTGCATGGTGGACACCCGTAATACCGACGGGGAAAAATGGGGAAAGACGCCGTTTACATTCTCTGTCGTTGCTGACGGGAAGAAATATCCGGCAGCCCTGACCGTTGAGGCTCTGATAAAGGAGAACTTCACGTCCCTGACGGAGGCGCAGAAGAGGGCAGGGGCCCTGCCTCAGTTCGAGTCCTCGTCGCTGGAACTCGGCGTAGTGGAAGCCGGGAGTGTCCTGGAAGGGGAATTCCATGTAAAGAATATAGGTCAGGACGCATTCGAGATATACAAGGCGGATTCAAGCGAGGGCGGTGTGAGTGTGGATCTTCCGTCCCCGGTGCCCTTCGGGGAGAGGGGAACTGTCAGGGTAAGTGTCAATACGGAAGGACAGAGCGGGGAAGTTATCAATATCCTTACGCTGATTACCAATTCGCCCACCCGGCCAATTATCAACCTGTTTATTATTTATACCGTAAAATAGAGACTTATCATGAGCAATAAATCAGACAGACAAGGAGACTTCTTCGACGAGTATCATCACGATGACTCGGCGCTGGTGATGAACGACGGGATAGAGCAGCCGCCTATCGTGAATCCATATCTGAACAACATAATTCACCGCAGGCGTGCCGCCATGACGGTGGATGACTATATGAAAGGTATCCTCGAGGGCAATACCATAATCCTCAGTCAGGCCATCACTCTCGTGGAAAGTTCTCTGCCCGAGCACCGTGACATGGCGCACGAGCTGATAGTCCGCTGTCTGGAGCACTCCAAGCGCAAGGAGTCGATGCGTATCGGCATTACGGGAGTGCCCGGAGCTGGTAAGAGTACTTTCATAGAGGCTTTCGGCAATCTGGTCACGGCCAAGGGCCACCGTCTCGCCGTCCTGGCCATTGACCCCAGCAGTGAGAAGACCAAGGGCAGTATCCTCGGCGACAAGACCCGCATGGAGACCCTCTGCAACAATCCCATGGCCTTCATCCGTCCCAGTCCTTCCGCCGGTTCCCTCGGAGGTGTTGCCCGAAAGACCCGCGAGACGATTCTGCTGTGTGAGGCCGCCGGCTACGACGTAGTCTTCATCGAGACCGTGGGCGTCGGCCAGTCGGAGACAGCCGTCCACTCGATGAGCGATTTCTTCCTGCTGATTCTCATTTCCGGGGCTGGAGACGACCTCCAGGGCATCAAGCGTGGTGTTATGGAGATGTCCGACCTGATTACAGTGAACAAGGCGGACGGCAACAACATCGACAAGGCCAACATGGCCCGTGCCCTTTATTCCAATGCCCTGCACCTGTTCCCTCCCACCGAGTCGGGCTGGACTCCCACCGCCCTGACTGCCTCCTCCGTCGAGAAGACCGGACTGGAGGAAATCTGGGCCATGATGGAGAAATATTTCAAGCTGGTAAAGGGGAACGGCTACTATTGGAAGAGGCGTCTGGAACAGGACCGCTACTGGATGTACGAGACCATCAACAACTCCCTGCGCGATATGTTCTACGAGGATCCGTCCGTTGCCGCTGCCCTGCACGACTACGAGAAGGCCGTGCTCGAGGGCAAGATCGACTCTTTCTCGGCTGCCGGCGAGCTGCTAAAACTCTACCGCAAGTAACAGATGCTCTGGCATATTCTCAAGGACGTCCTTCTCAACTCATGGCTCATAACCTCCCTGGTGATGGTTATGATGATCATGATAGAGTATGTCAATGTGGCCTCGGCCGGACGCTGGTTCGGCCGGCTGCAGGGCTCTCCTTTGCGTCAGGTGATGGCCGGTTCGCTTCTTGGTCTCATTCCTGGTTGCATAGGCGGATTCGCAGCTGTGTCGCTGTACTCTCACGGTATCATCAGCATGGGTGCCCTCGTGGCGGCGATGATCTCGTCATCCGGAGACGAGTCTTTCGTGATGCTGGCGATGATTCCGCGTCAGGCCCTGATTCTGTTTGCCGTGCTGTTCGTCCTGGCTGTCTGCTGCGGACTCCTGACTGACCTTATCTTCCGGAAGCATCCGATACGGGTGAGCTGCGATCCCGGATTTGAGCTTCATGAGGCCAATAAGGGAGAGTTTCCCCGGATATTCCGTCTTTCGTCTTACCGTGGAATGCGGTCGGCGGGTTGGGAGAGGCTGGTGCTGATAGCCGCTATCCTGATTTTTGCCGTAGCGGTGTTCACCGGTATCCTGGAGCACGAGCATGTGGGGGAAGAGGCCGCAGCGGTGGCTGCAACGGAGGACGCTGCTCATGCATTGTCATTCAATTTTCTCAGTGAGAGGTGGATGAATGTACTGTTTGCGATTCTAAGCCTCTTCGTGGCCCTGCAGGTGGCCGCATCCTCCGAGCATTTCGTCAAGGAGCATCTCTGGCATCATGTCATCCGCAAGCATGCTCTCAAGACTTTTCTATGGACTGCCGGTGCTCTGGCTGTAATCACGGTCGGAATGCATTATGTGGACGTAGGCGACTGGCTCAGGGACAATACGTACTATCTGCTTGTCCTGGCGGCCCTGGTGGGCATGATACCCGAGTCGGGGCCCCACATGGTGTTCATCACCCTTTTTGCCGGAGGGTATGTTCCGTTTTCCGTTCTGCTGACCAGCTCCATGTCGCAGGACGGCCACACTTCGCTTCCTCTGCTGGCCTCAAGTACCCGCAGCTTCCTCGTCGCGAAAGTAGTCAACGCCCTCTTCGCCATCCTTATCGGCAGCCTCTTCTATCTCTTCGGTCTGTAGCATTTGTCGGCTGTGTTGCTTATATGTTCCGGATATTGTCCTAAGTCGTGATAAATTTTGCGAAATATTCTGAATATTCCATATCTTTGTAAGTTGTACAAAATATATTTTTAGATGGTATCAATTAATGGTTTTTTGAAGAAAATTTTCGGTTCGAAAGCCGAGAGGGACATGAAGCAGATCCGGCCTGTACTGGATAAGGTGCTGGCCGCCTATGAAAGGATAGACAAACTTTCGGACGATGGTCTCAGAGCCGAGACAGAAAGAATAAAAGGAGTAATACACAATAAGATAGCTGCAGACGAAGAGCGTAAAAAATCGCTTCGCGAGCAGCTGGAGGACGTCACGATTCCAGTCGAGAGAAAGGAGGCGCTGGCTACAGAGGTGGACAAGCTGACAAAGAAAATCGACGAGGAGATAGAGGAAGTTCTCAACGAGGTGCTGCCCGACGCTTTCGCGGTGATGAAGTCCACAGCCCGCCGTTTCAAGGAGAAGGAGGTCATAGAAGTGACCGCCACCGATATGGACCGAGAGTTCAGTGCCAAGCACGACTACGTCCGGATCGAGGGGGACAAGGCCTACTGGAACCATACATGGCTGGCCGGCGGCAACCCGATTACCTGGGACATGGTCCATTACGACGTACAGCTCATCGGTGGTATTGTCCTGCATCAGGGTAAGATATCGGAGATGGCCACAGGTGAGGGAAAGACCCTCGTGGCGACCCTCCCCGTCTTCCTGAACGCCCTGGCCGGCAAGGGAGTCCATGTAGTCACCGTCAACGACTACCTGTCCAAGCGAGACTCCGAGTGGATGGGCCCTCTCTATCAGTTCCATGGTCTGAGAGTAGACTGCATCGACAAGCACCAGCCCAACTCGGCCGCACGCCGCGCCGCCTACCGCGCCGACATCACTTTCGGCACCAACAACGAGTTCGGTTTCGACTACCTGCGTGACAACATGGCCATCGACCGCAACGACCTGGTGCAGCGCAAGCACCACTACGCCATAGTCGACGAGGTGGACTCCGTACTGATAGACGACGCCCGTACACCTCTTATCATATCAGGTCCCGTACCCAAGGGAGACGACCAGCAGTTCGCTGAGTACAAGCCCTATGTGGAGCGCCTCTACAACGCTCAGAAACAGTTGGTGACCAAGCTCCTTACCGAAGCCCGGAAACTGATAGCCGAGGGCAAGGAGACCGAGGGAGCCAAGCTCCTGCTGCGGGCCCATAAGGGACTGCCCAAGTACAACCCCCTGATCAAGTTCCTCTCCGAGCCCGGCATGAAGCAGCTCCTGCAGAAGACGGAGAACTTCTATATGCAGGACAACAACAAGCAGATGCACCTGATCACCGACGATCTCTACTTCGTCATCGAGGAGCAGACCAAGACAGTCGAGATGACCGACAAGGGCAACGACCTCATCGCTGCCAGTGTCTCCGATGACAAGTTCTTCATCCTCCCCGACATAGGCAACGAGATAGCCGAGCTGGAGAAGGAGAATATCACTCCGGAGGAGAAGCAGGCCAGGAAAGCGGCCCTCCTTGCCGACTACGCCCTCAAGTCCGAGCGCGTCCATACCGTTACCCAGCTGCTCAAGGCCTACGCCATGTTCGAGCGTGACGTGGAGTATGTGGTCATGGACAACAAGATCAAGATCGTCGACGAGCAGACCGGCCGTATCCTCGAGGGACGCCGCTATTCCGACGGTCTCCACCAGGCCATCGAGGCCAAGGAGAACGTGAAGGTAGAGGCCGCGACCCAGACCTTCGCCACCATTACCCTGCAGAACTATTTCAGGATGTACCACAAGCTGGCCGGCATGACCGGTACCGCAGAGACCGAGGCCGGTGAGTTCTGGTCTATCTACAAGCTGGACGTGGTGGTCATCCCTACCAACCGCCCTGTTATCCGTAAGGATGAGGACGATATCATCTACAAGACCAAGAAGGAGAAATACAACGCCGTCATCGCGCGTATCGTGGAGCTCACGCAGGCCGGACGTCCGGTGCTCGTGGGTACTACCTCCGTCGAGATATCGGAGCTGCTGAGCAAGATGCTCCGTATGCGCGGCATCAAGCACAATGTCCTCAACGCCAAGCAGCATGCCCGTGAGGCAGAGATCGTAGCCCATGCCGGAGAGGCCAGTACAGTAACCATTGCCACCAACATGGCCGGCCGTGGTACCGACATCAAGCTCGGGCCCGGCGTCAAGGATGCGGGCGGTCTGGCCATCATCGGAACGGAGCGCCACGACAGCCGCCGCGTGGACCGTCAGCTGCGAGGCCGTGCCGGACGTCAGGGCGACCCCGGTTCGTCGGTATTCTACGTCTCGCTGGAGGACAACCTGCTCCGTCTCTTCGGAGGCGAGCGCATGTCCGCCCTGGTCGACAAGATGGGCCTCAAGGAAGGTGAGCCCCTGCAGCATCCCATGCTCTCCAGCTCGATTGAGAGAGCCCAGCGCAAGGTGGAGGAGAACAACTTCGGTATCCGTAAGCGCCTTCTCGAATACGACGACGTGATGAACTCCCAGAGGGAGGTGATATACAACAAGCGCCGCAATGCCCTCTACGGAGAGCGTATCGATGTGGACGTCATGAACATGATAGGAGACTGCTGCGAGGTGCTGGCCGACAAGTCCGAGGATATGGACTACGAGGACTTCAAGCTTGAGGTCATGAAGACCCTGTCGATCGATCCTGCCTTCGACGCCCAGTTCTACAAAGACGCTTCCCGCGACAAGATAGCAGAATCCCTCAACTCCCAGATCCGGGAGGAGTACCAGCGCCGCAGCGACACCATGGTCACCCAGGCCTGGCCGATAATCAAGGCCATCTACGAGCGTCAGGGCCAGCAGTTTGAGAACGTGGCAGTGCCCGTAGGAGACGGAACCAAGGTCATGCGCGTGATAGTCAACCTCAAGAAGGCTTACGAGACGCAGGGCCGCGAGCTCATCCGTGCAGTCAGCAAAACAATCACTCTCATTATGATAGATGACGCATGGAAAGAGCATCTGAGGGACATGGACGACCTGAAGCAGTCCGTGCAGAACGCCACTTACGAGCAGAAGGATCCTCTGCTCATCTATAAGTTCGAGAGCTTCAACCTTTTCAAGAGTGTCATCGAGCGCATCAGCCGCGAGGTGGTGACCTTCCTTCTGCGTGCGGCCATACCCGTCAGGGAGAATGCCCCTCAGGACGTCCGCGAGAGTGAGCGCCGCCGCACTGATATGAGCCGTATGCATACATCCAGGACCGATATGGTCACCAACGGAGGGCAGCCCAAGAGCAATGCCCCTGTCCATGTCGAGAAGAAGGTGGGCCGCAACGACCCCTGCCCCTGCGGTTCGGGCAAGAAATACAAGAATTGTCACGGAAGACTTGAAAATAACTAATTTAAAACAAGATATGGAAAAATTTGACATAATAGTGGTAGGCTCCGGTCCCGGAGGTTACGTCGCAGCGGTCCGCGCCGCTCAGCTCGGCAAGTCAGTAGCAGTCATCGAACGTTCGGAGATAGGCGGTATCTGTCTCAACTGGGGATGTATCCCCACCAAGGCCCTGCTGAAGAGCGCCCAGGCATATACTTACGCCCTTCATGCCGCAGAGTACGGTTTCGAGGCCTCCGACGTGAAGGCTGACATCACCAAGATGGTGCAGCGCAGCCGCGGAGTGGCCGCCCAGATGTCCAAGGGCGTGGAGTTCCTTCTTAAAAAGAACAAGATAACATTAATTCACGGAGAGGGAGTCCTCAAGAGCGGCCACACCGTCGAGGTCAACGATTTCGAGGCCGGAACGAGGACTGTCTACGAAGCTGACCATATAATCCTGGCTGTGGGCTCCAGGGCCAATTCCCTACCCTTCGCCCCCATAGACGGCGAGCGCATCATCTCCTACCGTCAGGCACTGGTGCCGGAAAAGCTTCCCAAGAGCCTGGCAGTCATCGGTTCGGGAGCTATCGGCAGCGAATTCGCATTCTTCTACCGCAGTCTCGGAGTGGAGGTGTACCTCATAGAGTATCTGGACCGTCTGCTGCCCGTGGAGGACGATGACGTATCGGCCCAGATCAGCCGTTCGTTCCGCAAGGCCGGCATCAAGGTGATGACAGCCGCCCAGGTCAAGAGTGTGGATACCTCCGGAGAACTCTGCAAGCTGACTGTCGAGACCAAAAAGGGTACGGAGACCATCGAGGCCGAGACCGTGCTTTCCGCTGTCGGCGTTATCCCCAACACCGACTCTATCGGACTCGAGGAAGTAGGCGTGGAGATGGTCCGTGGCCGGAAGATCAAGGTGGACGAGTACTATCGCACCAACGTGGAGGGTATCTATGCCATCGGCGATATCATCCCGACCCAGGCTCTGGCCCATGTGGCTTCGGCTGAGGGTATCTGCTGCGTAGAGGCCATCTGCGGTCTTAACCCCAAGCCGATAGACTACGGCAATATCCCCGGCTGTACCTATGTCACCCCTGAGGTGGCATCTGTCGGCATGACCGAGAGGGCAGTCAAGGAAGCAGGCATAGAGTACAAGGTGGGCAAATTCTTCTTCCTCGCTTCCGGCAAGGCCGCTGCGGCAGGGGAGAAGGACGGTTTCGTGAAGCTGATTATCGACGCTGCCACCGACAAGGTCCTGGGAGCTCACCTCGTGGGAGCCAATGTTACTGAAATGATCTCAGGTATCGTGGCGGGACGCAACATCGGCATGACCGCTTCAGACCTGATCCACTCCGTGCACCCTCATCCTACCATGAGCGAGGCGATAATGGAGGCCGCCGAGGCATCTCACGGAGAATGTATCCATCAGTAGTATCAACAGTTAAACAGTTTATATTATGGCAAAAACAGAAATAATCCCACAGGCCAATGAGTTGTGCAGGATATCCAAGGGCACCAAGATTACCGGTCTGATGACCTCTAGCGCCGATATCCGTATCGACGGTACATTCGACGGAACAGTCTATACCAAGGGAAAGCTGGTTATAGGCGAGGCCGCCAACATCAAAGGCAAAATTTTTGCCCAGAGCTGTGATGTCTGGGGGCATGTGGAGGGAGACATCTTTATGGAGGACATTATCAATTTCAAGGCAAATTCCAACTTCACCGGCTCTCTCAAGACACCCAAACTCAGCATCGAGGTAGGTGTAGTCTACAACGGTACCTGCCACATCATTACCAAGGAGGAGTACAACAAGCATCTTCACGAAATCCCCGAACTCAACAAAGAGGCGGCACCCAAGCCTGCCGCCGCTGCAGCAGCGCACTCCGTTGCCGCCGCCAAGTAAGTTGATTGTTCTGCCATTCACGCCAGCTGCTTGCATCAGCACCTTGCGTAAGAAATAAAAACACATATGCTCCAGGACTTTAACTCCCGAAAATGGGAATAGGGTCCTGGAGCATGTAGTTTAATGATTATCCGCAAACTTACTCCAACAAGCTTTTCCAGCAAACTTCCCCAGTAAACTTCCCCAAGGACTCTTTCCTCCGCACGCAGTAGCCTGTGAGAAGCTGTGTCCTTCTTTATTCTATCGTGTCCTTGATTTTGTATTCGTTGCGCGTGGCACTGTTGCGAGAAACCAATTCCCCGAGGAAGCCGGTGAGAAAGAGCATGAAACCTACGAGGATAGCCACCAGGGCCAGATAGAACAGGGGCTGGTCGGTGACGGAGCGGAAACGCAGGCCGTTCACCTGTGAGATTACCTTGTCGACAATCAGCCACACTGCGATGACGAATCCGATGAGGAATGAGATTATGCCCCATACTCCGAAGATATGCATGGGCTTCTTGCCGAAGCCGGAGAGGAACCATATCGTCATCAGGTCCAGGAAACCGTTGAAGAAACGGCTCATGCCGAATTTGCTCCTGCCGTACTTGCGCTTGCGGTGGACTACCACCTTCTCTCCGATTTTGGTAAAACCGGCATTCTTTGCGATGTAGGGGATGTAGCGGTGCATGTCTCCGTAGACCTCAATTTCTTTTACGACATCGCCTCTGTAGGCTTTGAGTCCGCAGTTCATGTCGTGCAGTTTCAGCCCTGTGACCTTGCGGGCGGTGAAGTTGTATATCTTCGACGGGATGTTCTTGGTGAAAGTATTGTCGTGACGGACTTTTTTCCAGCCTGAAACCAGGTCATACCCGTCTTCCCGGATCATTCTGTAGAGTGCGGGTATCTCGTCCGGGCTGTCCTGCAGGTCGGCGTCCATGGTGATGACCACGTCTCCGGCGGCCTCGCGGAAACCGGTCTGGAGGGCGGCGGACTTGCCGTAATTGCGGCGGAAACTGTAGGCACGGATATGCGGGTTGGAGACAGACATCTCCTTGATGGTGTCCCACGAGCCGTCGTCGCTTCCGTCGTCTATCATCAGTATCTCGTATTCTATGCCGGCGATAGGGGACTGGGCGATGGCCATGTCAATCCACTCCACGAGTTCGCGGAGGGATTCGTTCTCGTTGTAGAGGGAGATTAATATTGAGAGATCCATATCGATTATTCTGCTGAGTCAGAAGTGCCTGAGTTGCGGAAAGGGTCTGAATCGGTCTTCTTGGCTATGGCGGCCACTATGGCGCTTACGATGAGACCGCAGATGACGCAGCCTATGAACTGAGATATGGCCAGGATGGCGGGCATGGAGCGGGCCAGGGCGTCGTAGTCAAACATCCCCGCAACGCCAAGAGACTCGTAGGACGCGAATATCTGGTCGAGCAGTTCGGTAAGTGAGCCCGGAATGAATACCGTATAGGTCAGCAGCACGAATAGGGTGCAGACAATGGACGAGAGGGTGCAGACCGCCATTCCGTAACCGAATGACTGGCCGTAGGAGACGTAGTCCCAGGTTTCGGCGTTGCGCTTCATGGCGTAGTATACAATATAGACTGAACCGCAGAATTTCAATGCGCTGAGGATGGTTTTGAGGAAGCCGGGAAGCTCGAAGAGGCTTATGACAAGATTTATCACTACTGAGATACTTGCGAGTATCAGGCCGTATTTGGCGGCTTCGGACCAGTTAAGTTTGTAGTTCATCGTGGAAAATGTTGGATTTGACTGCAAATTTAGTAATTTTGCAGTTTGGAGAAACAACAAAGAACCGAAAATTTATCCGATTATGATAGATATAAAATTTCCTGACGGCAGTGTCAGAAGTTACGAGAAGGGCATCACCCCTTATCAGATTGCGGAGCAGATCTCTCCGCGCCTTGCAAGTGAGGTACTTGCAGCATCATTCAACGGAAAGATAATAGACCTTGAGCTTCCCCTGAACGAGAGCGGAGAGCTCAGACTGCACAAATGGGAGGACCAGGAGGCCAAGTCCACGTTCTGGCACTCGTCGTCCCACCTGATGGCCGAGGCTCTGGAACTGCTCTATCCCGGCATCAAGTTCGGTATCGGACCCTCGATTGAGAACGGGTTCTACTATGACGTGGATCTGGGAGACAGGACCATCACTGAGTCGGACCTCAAGAAGATCGAGGACAAGATGATCGAGCTGGCCCGCCAGAAACAGCATTTTGTACGCAAGGAAGTGTCCAAGGCCGAGGCTATGGACACCTATACGAAGAAAGGCGACGAGTACAAGTGCGACCTTATCGGAGGTCTCGAGGACGGTACCATCACCTTCTATACCAACGGCAGCTTCACCGACCTGTGCCGCGGACCCCATCTGAGGGACACCTCGGTCATCAAGGCCGTCAAGCTGACCTCCATCGCCGGAGCCTACTGGAGAGGCGACGAGCACAACAAGATGCTCACCCGTATCTACGGCATCACCTTCCCCCAGAAGAAGATGCTCGACGAGTATATTGCCCTGATGGAAGAGGCCAAGAAGAGGGATCACCGCAAGATAGGCAAGGAACTGGAGCTTTTCACATTCTCCCCGAGAGTCGGAGCCGGTCTGCCTCTGTGGCTGCCCAAGGGTGCCGCCCTCCGCGAGCGTCTGGAACAGTTCCTGCGCAAGGTTCAGAAGGAGTACGGCTATCTGCCCGTAATCACTCCCCACATCGGCCAGAAGGAGCTCTACGTGACATCCGGTCACTACGCCAAGTACGGAGCTGACTCCTTCCGCCCCATCACAACTCCCCAGGAGGGCGAGGAATTTCTGCTGAAGCCCATGAACTGCCCTCACCACTGTGAGATATACCGCAGCAAGCCCCATTCGTATAAGGACCTGCCCATCCGTCTGGCCGAGTTCGGTACGGTGTACCGCTACGAGCAGAGCGGAGAGCTGCACGGCCTGACCCGTGTGCGCGGCTTCACACAGGACGACGCCCATATCTACTGCCGTCCTGACCAGCTCAAGGAGGAGTTCTGCAAGGTGATAGACATCGTGCTGTATATCTTCAAGACTCTCAACTTCGACGAGTACATCGCCCAGGTGTCCCTGCGGGACAAGAACGACCGCAGTAAGTATATAGGTACCGACGAGAACTGGGAGAAGGCCGAGCAGGCCATCATCGAGGCTGCTCAGGAGAAGGGTCTGAAGACGATCGTGGAGTATGGAGAGGCGGCCTTCTACGGTCCCAAGCTGGACTTCATGGTCAAGGACGCCATCGGACGCCGCTGGCAGCTGGGTACGATCCAGGTGGACTACAACCTGCCTGAGCGTTTCGAGCTGGAGTATACCGGCGCGGACGACAAGAAGTACCGTCCCGTGATGATTCACCGCGCCCCCTTCGGCTCCATGGAGAGGTTCGTGGCAGTGCTCATCGAGCACACCGGCGGCAAGTTCCCTCTGTGGCTCACGCCCGAGCAGGCGGTGATACTTCCCATCAGCGAAAAATACAACGATTACGCAAAAAAAGTTTGCGAATTGCTTAATAATTACGATATTCGCGCCTCGATTGACGAACGCAACGAGACTATTGGCAAGAAAATCAGGGAGAACGAGCTCAAGCGCATCCCCTTCCTGCTGGTGGTCGGCGAGAAGGAGGCCGAGAACGGAACAGTCTCTGTACGCCGTCAGGGCGAGGGAGACCAGGGTTCGATGACTCCCGAAGAGTTCGCTGCGAAAGTCAACGAGGAAGTAAAAAATATGATTAACTAAAAAGATTAGGAGGACAACTTTATCGCAACACCAGTCAAAAAGCGCCCTTACACGGGTGCTCCCAGGCCCGCAGCACCACAGCAGCACAATGAGGGCCGCAACAACAATGGACAGGGCAACCGTCAGCCGGACAGCCGGAAGGACGACGGCCCCAGGGTCAATGACGAGATCACAGCACCTAAGGTAAGGCTTGTGGGTGACAATATCCCGCAGCCCGGTATCTATCCATTGCGGGAAGCCCAGAGGCTGGCAGAGAGCCTCGAGCTGGATCTGGTGGAGATTTCCGCCAAGGTGGATCCGCCTGTCTGCAAGATCATAGACTACCAGAAGTATGTCTATCAGCAGAAAAAGAAGGCGAAGGAGATGAAGTCCAATGCCTCCAAGGTGGTGATAAAGGAGATCCGCTTCGGTCCGAACACCGATGAGCATGACTTCCAGTTCAAGCTCAAGCACGCCATCAACTTCCTGCAGGAAGGCTCGAAGGTCAAGGCGTATGTGTTCTTCCGCGGCCGCTCGATTCTCTTCTCCGAGCAGGGCGAGAAGCTCCTGCTGCGCTTCGCCCTCGAACTGGAGGAGTACGGCAAGGCCGAGCAGATGCCCAAGCTGGAGGGAAAGAGGATGATAATGATGATCGCTCCTGTAAAGAAGAAATAACCGTTTTGTAACGTTTAATATTTAACTAAATTTTTGTAACAATGCCCAAAATGAAGACCAACTCCGGTGCCAAAAAGCGCTTCGTGCTTACCGGAACTGGAAAAGTGAAGAGAAGACACGCTTACCACAGCCACATTCTCACCAAGAAGACGACAAAGCAGAAAAGGAACCTCAACAAGGTGGTCATTGCCGATGCATGCGACACCAGGAGGATCAAGGAAATGATTGTCGCCTAAGTTCAAGTTCATTTAATTTATTGTTTAACTGAATGTCCCAGCAGAAGAAGTCTCCCGTAAGGGGGGAGCGCTGACATTCTTAAAATCAAAAAGTGCAGTATGCCTAGATCAGTGAATTCGGTGGCCTCAAGAGCCCGCCGCAAGAAAATTCTCAAACAGACCCGCGGTAACTTCCTCGCAAGGAAGAACGTCTGGACCGTAGCCAAGAATACCTATGAGAAAGGTTTGGGTTACGCGTACCGCGACCGTAAAGCCAAGAAACGCAACTTCCGTTCGCTTTGGATCCAGCGTATCAATGCCGCTGCCCGCGAGCACGGTATGAACTATTCGCAGTTCATCGGCGCTCTCGCAAAGCAGAACGTAGGTCTCAACCGTAAGGTGCTTGCCGACCTGGCCCTGAACAATCCTCAGGCTTTCGAGGCAGTGATCAACTCTGTGAAGAAGTAATCACACCTTAGCAGCACGTGAAAGAGCTCCTGCATAATAAGTGGTTCCGGTTCGGAGTCTGGGGTGTCCTCTACCTCCTCTGGGTGATCTGGCTCGGAAATTACTGGTGGCTTCTCGGCCTCCTGGTGATTTTCGATATCTTCATCACCAGGAAGGTGAAGTGGGCCTTCTGGAAGAAGAACTATAAGGAGGGAGAAAAGCGCAATGTGTGGCTGGACTGGCTCGACGCCATCATCTTCGCCGTCATCGTGGTTGTCCCTCTCAATATCTTCATTCTCCAGGCTTTCCGCATACCCTCCTCGTCTATGGAAAGTACTCTGATGACAGGAGACTACTTGTTTGTAGGCAAGCTTGCATACGGCCCCAAGCTGCCCGAGAGACCTCTTTCCATACCTTTTGTCCACAACACGATTTTCGGCAGGAAGTCCTATTCGGACCTCATCAAGCGCGACTACAGGCGTCTGGCCGGTTTCGGCCACGTGAAGCGCGGCGACATCGTGGTATTCAACTTCCCTCACGGGGACACAGTCCTTTCGAAACTGCCAGCCGATGACTACTACACGCATGTGCGGTTCAACGGCCGGGAGTACACGGAGAAGACCTACGGTCCTCTGATTGTAAGACCCGTGGACAAGGAGGACAACTATGTGAAGAGATGTGTCGCCATAGCCGGAGATACCTTAGAGGTGCGTGACGGCGAGGTTTTCGTCAACGGAGAACTCCTCGACACATTCCCTGGAATACAGAACACCTACAAGGTAGTCACCAACGGCACCCAGATCAATTCCAAGATACTCGAGGAAGCAGGAATACAGACCGTGGACGCATGGTTCGACGCTACGCTCCCCGGATATCCGTCGATGCCCATGACGGCTGAGGCGGCGGAGAAGATAGCAGCAACGGCCAATGTGACCGAGTGCCGCCGCAACGTGGACGCCTATCCTCCCGATTACCCGGATTCCTACCTGATGCTCTTTCCGTTTACGGAGGATTTCAAGTGGACGAGGGACAATTATGGTCCCCTCTACATTCCGGCCAAGGGAGACAGCGTGGCCCTGACCCTGGAGAACCTTCCCCTCTACCGCCGCATCATCGATGTCTACGAGGGACATGACCTTGAGGTTCAGGACAGTACCATAGTGATAGACGGCCAGCCCGCCACTCATTACACCTTCGCCATGGACTACTATTTCATGATGGGTGACAACAGGCACAACTCTCTCGACTCCCGCTACTGGGGCTTCGTCCCCGAGAACCACGTCGTCGGCAAACCCCGCGTGGTATGGTTCTCGAAGGATGTCAACAAACCTTTCCCTCGGAATATCAGATGGAACCGATTGTTGAAGTTTGTGTAAAAAATTTGGAATTTAAAGAAAAAAAGGGGATATTTGCAGCCCTTTGAAATTTAGAAATAAAATAGGAAAAAATATATGGCACGTGTTTGTCAAGTAACAGGAAAGAAGAGGGTGATCGGAAACAATGTTTCCCACTCCAAGCGTCGTACGAAACGCGAGTTCGCTCCCAACCTGAAGGTTAAGCGCTTCTGGCTCGAGGAGGAGAACAGATTTGTCACTCTGAAGGTCTCTGCTGCCGGCATGAGGACCATCAACAAGAACGGTCTCGCAGCCACTCTGAAGGCCGCTCAGGAAAAAGGTTTAATCGACATTTATTAACGGAGGGTACTAATCATGGCAAAGAAAGCAAAAGGCAACAGAGTGCAGGTGATCCTCGAGTGCACGGAGCAGAAGGACAGCGGAGTTCCCGGAATCTCCCGTTACATCACCACCAAGAACAAAAAGAATACAACAGAGCGTCTGGAGCGCAGGAAATACAATCCCTACCTCCGCAGAGTAACTGTTCACAAGGAAATTAAATAAGTTTAGCATATGGCAAAGAAAGCGGTTGCAACCTTCAGCGGCGACAAGGCCTCCAAGAGGACATTTGTCAAATGTATCAGGATGGAAAAATCCGACCGTACCGGTGCCTACATCTTCAAGGAGGATTTCGTAGCCACCGACCGTGCGAAGGAATTTTTCGAGAAGAAGTAAATCAATTACTTAAAGATAGCGATAGGGTGCCCTTGCGACACCCTATTTTCATTTATGGATATGGACTTACAGGAAATCATCGACAGGACGGTGGCGGCGTATGCCCCGCTGGTCAAGGCGTCCTCCGAGGCTTATTGGGAGGGGACGACGACAGGAAGTGCCGCTGCATTTGAAAGGTATGCGGAGATAAACAGGAAAATAGCGGAGCTGTTCTCCGACAGCAGGACTTTCGGGGAGCTGCGCCGGATGAGGGAGTCCGGGAGCGTGACGGAACCTCTCATGCGCCGTCAGCTTGAGGAACTCTACAATGCTTTTCTCTCGAGGCAGGCGGACAAGTCTCTGCTGAATGCGATAATCGACAAGGAAACCGAGCTGGAGCGTAAGTACGCTGCTTTCCGAGCGGATTTCCGGGGCAGCAGGATCAATGACAATGAGGTGGAGCGGCTGCTGCGGACTTCTTCCGACTCTGCGGAGCTGCGGGATGTCTGGGAGGCGCATAAGGCGGTGGGCCGGGAGGTGGCCCGGGATGTGCTGGATGTAGTGCGGCTGCGCAATCGGCTTGCGGATATGCTAGGGTTTACCAACTATCACTCCATGAGCCTGATGCTCAGTGGGGAGAAGCCCCGTGAGGTGGAACTGCTGATGAATGAGGTGGATGAGCTTTCGCGGGATAGTTTTGCCGCTGTCAAGGCGGAACTGGACGAGGCGATGGTCCGGCGTTGCGGTATCACCCGGGAGGAACTGAGACCCTGGCACTATCAGGGACGGTTTTTTCAGGAGGCTCCGGACCTCTATCCGGTGGACTTCGACAAGTACTACAAAGACAGGGACCTGGAGCGGCTGACCATAGACTACTACCGCAGCATCGGTCTGGACGTGGAGCCCATGATGCGCCGCAGTGACCTCTACCCGCGTGAGGGCAAGAACCAGCATGCCTTCTGCATCGATATGGACTGCATGGGAGACGTGCGGGTGCTGTGCAATCTTACCGACAACGAGAGGTGGATGGAGACCATGCTGCACGACTTCGGACACGCGGCTTACAGTGTGGGCCATGATTCCAATCCGGATCTGCCCTTCCTGCTGAGGGAGGCCGCCGGTATTTTCACTACCGAGGGGGTGGTATGTTCCGACTCCGATGAACTGGAAGGCCGCTTCCCGTCAGGGGATGCCAACCTGTGCACATCATGCCTGTACTACGATGCGCTCAATTCTGCGGTATATCTGGGCCGGGAACTGGGACTGCCTTCCGGTCGCATTGAACTCTATGCCAGGCAGGCAAGGAAGCTGCGTAAGGATATCGGAAGGTATTTCGGCGCTGATGTGGAAGGTTTCAGGACTTACCGTTACTACGACGGCAATGATGTGCTGAGGGCCTGGATATGTATTCCGCTGACTGTCGGAATCTATGACAGGGCTGAAGGTACGGCGGACGCGCTGTTCTCGCCGAGGCTGTGGACAGAGAACGGCTTGCTTACGGAAGCCGGGGACAAGACTTACTGGGACCGTTCGACACTGTATGCCCTGAGAGGTGTATTCGCCTGCGGAGAGACTGACAGGGCTCTGGAATACCTCAGGGATTATTCACGTAAGAGACTGCTCGGGGATCATGTCCCGTATCCGATAGAGGCATGGCCTGAAGGCAACCAGAGGCATCTCTCTGCCGAGAGCGGGCTTTACTGCCGTATTTTTACAGAAGGTCTGTTCGGCATACGGCCGACAGGGTTCCGCTCGTTTGAACTCACCCCTAGGCTTCCTGCCGGGTGGGACAGGATGGCACTGCGGCATGTGAGGGCGTTCGGCTCGGATTTCGATGTGGTAGTGGAACGGGACGTTGAGGCAGGTCAGGAGCAGTTGCGTGCTACGGTCCTGTCAGGAGGGAAGGTTGTCGGATCCTTTGCCTTCAGGGGCGGGGATACTATACCATTTTCAGTCCTATAACCGAAATAATCAGTGTACAGATAAAGAAGATGCGGGCAAACGTGGCGGGCTCGTGCAGGAATATTATGCCCATGATGACGGTCCCTACCGCTCCGATGCCTGTCCACACCGGGTAGGCGGTACCTATGGGGATGGTCTGGACGGCCTTGGCCAGAAGGATCATGCTGGCAGCCAGGAACAGGATGAAGCCTGCTCCCCAGAGCCAGTGCTCCGGCCCCGAGACTTCTTTCATCTTGCCCAGGCAGAATGCGAAGCCGGTCTCGCAAAGTCCGGCTATTATCAGGATAACCCAGCTCATTTTTTTCACTTCAGGATATTTGATGATGGTTGATTGTTCCGTTTACGGATGCAAATATACTGTTTCCGTTCCATTTGCCGCCATCATGAGAGTATCTGCATGATGACCGGGATGCTGATGATGGACAGCAGGGTGGAAATCAGGATGCCCTGGACCATGACAGTCTCGTCCTTGCCGTACTGCAGGCAGAACATGGCCCCGTAGGTACCCACAGGCATGGCTGCGAGGACCGTGTTGATGTTGAGGATGTCTCCGCTGAAGCCGATCATCTTGGTGATCAGGTAGATTACCAGAGGCAGGACGAGTAGGCGCAGGGCTGAAACCAGCCAGACGAGCTTGCCTGTAAATATCTGCTTGAGGTTCATCTGCGCCATGGACGTACCGATAATCAGCAGGGCTGCGGGGACTGTGATATTGCCGAGCAAGGTGAGGGGAGTCACTATGAGGTCAGGAATGCCCTTGATGTCCAGAACCACTATGAGTACGGAAAGGTAGCAGGCCACCATGGCAGGAGATACGAGTATCTTCCAGTCCAGATTGAGCCCACCTTCACCGCCCTGTATCATCTTGCGCCCCAGGGAGAATGCCAAAAGTGTGAACGGGATGTTGAGCAGGCTGGCATAGAATATGGCGTAGCGTCCGAAGATGGATGCCACGATAGGGTAGCCGATGAAGCCTACATTGCCGAAGGTCAGCATGAATCCGTATATTCCCTGCATGTCCTTGTCCTTGGACAGCAGATGCGAGAGCAGCATGGCGGCAGCCACGAACAGGATGTAGGTGATGACTCCTATGCCCAGGACCGGCAGGATGAGCTTCTTGTCGGGTGAGATGTCTCCCATGACGGATGACAGGATCAGGCACGGACTGCTGATGTTGATAACGAAGACCGAAAGCTGCTGGGAGAAACGCCCGTCTGTCATTTTCATCTTGGCAGCCGCGAAACCCACCAGAATCAGGATGAAAAGGGCTGCCATCTGTGATATGATGTCCAACATGATGGTATTGTTTAAAATTCCGGGGCGCAAAGATACACCGAAGTTGGGAAAATGTTGCCGTAAATGCGAAAAATGCAAGGCTGCGTAGGCCGGCGGTCCTGCAGCGGCCGGGAGGTCTGCCTTGGCAGCCCTTCCGGCATGGCAGGTACCGTGTTCTGCCGTGCGCCGTGTTCTGCCGTGCGCCGTGTTCTTCCGTGCACCGTGTTCTTCCGAGCACCGTGTTCTTCCGAGCGCCGTGTTGTGCCGTGCTCCATGTCCTTCCGTGCTCCATGTTCTGCCGTGTCGCCACACCGCCCACAAAATGGGGAGATGTGGGCGTTGTGGAGAGTGCGTTTCAGCCGGAGCACTGCGAGAGGTGTCTGTAGGCGGCATTGCCTTCCAGGCGTGTTGCCACACCGCCCATAAAAGTGGGAGAAGTGGGCGTTGTGGAACGGGTGTTTTTGCCGGAGCGCTGCGATAGGTGTCTGTAGGCGGCATTGGCTTCCGGGCGTGTTGCCACACCGCCCACAAAAGGGGGAGAAGTGGGCGTTGTGGAGAGTGCGATTCTGCCGGAGCGCTGCTAGAGGTGTCTGCAGGCGGCATTGGCTTCCCGCCGTGTTGCCACACCGCCCACAAAAGAGGGAGATGTGGGCGTTGTGGAGAGTGCGATTCTGCCGGAGTGCTGCGAGAGGTGTCTGTAGGCAGCATTGCCCTGCTGCTGTGTTGCCACACCACCCACAAAAGGGGGAGAAGTGGGCGTTGTGGCAAGGGCGTTGTGGATTGTGGATTATTCCCAGCCGCCAAAGCATCTTGCGAATTGCTCGGAAGTTATGTTGGACTCGGAATGCCGCATACGGATTTTCGTGCTGATCGCCATTTTGTCTTCATGCGACAGATGGACGTAACTGCTTTTCCGGAGACGTTGTGCTTCGCAGTCTATTTCCGCGCACAGTTCCATATCGGAAATCTGCTCTTCCTTGTACCAGCGGGAACTTTTCTTTTCGAAGGCCTCTATCTGCTTCTGTTCCATCCACGGTTCTATGTTCCGTATAGTTACAGGGGGCTCCTCTTTGTCCGCTTCCATCTGGGACCTGGCCCATTCCTGGTAGTCCCGTCTGTGCAGGTTGTACTGGAATGCATTGTATGTGCCGAAATAGTTCTCTACCATACTGATCTCTACGAACGATGACGGGTCTACTTCTCCGGTGTCGAGAAATGCGACATTTCCTTTCAGATATTCCCGTTTCCTGTACAGGCGTCCGGAATCGGATTGTATCCTCCTTGGGAAACTTTCAGAGTCCTCGTATCCGCATTCCTGGACAGCCCTTTCCATCGAACTCCTGAAATACAGGCCGACAGTACTGTATGGATAGCTGAACGGGTTCACGGCAACATTGTGGTGTACAGGATTTCTGAGCACATAACTTATTGCTGCCGTGATGTGCTCGATGTGTTTCAGCTCCCTGCAGAAAAAGTATTTATCGCCAAGTGTCCCTTTTCTGGAATATTTACAGTTGAAACTGGATGTGTATGAATGCCTCAGCCTTCTGCAAAACGATGACGGAGAGTCTGTCAGCAGTATCAGATGAACGTGCGTTGACATAACCGCGTATGCAAGTATCTGCGATGAAGTGGAAACTGATGTCTGAGCAATGCGGCAGATCAACCTTCCGTAATCGTTCCTGTTTCGGCAAATTACCTCTGAATGAGAAGTATAGCACAAATGATAAAGTCCCTTCATATTCTTCCCTCCGGCTATTTAGTGATGATTATACAGCAAAGATAGGAAAATCTGGAGAAAAACTGCTGCGGGAAGTCTTTTCCTGACGAAAAATTTCTGCCGGATATTCTGTCGTGCACTTCCATGTTTCGCCGTGTTGCCGTCGCGGTGCTGCCATGGTGTTGCCGTCGCGGTGCTGCCGCTGTGTTGCCACACCGCCCACAGAAGGGGGAGATGTGGGCGGTGTGGAGAGTGCGATTCTGCCTGAGTGCTGCTAGAGGTGTCTGTAGGCGGTATTACTTTCCGGTCGTGTTGCCACACCGCCCACAAAAGGGGGAGATGTGGGCGTTGTGGAGAGTGCGTTTCAGCCGGAGCACTGCGAGAGGTG